>Ga0190315_1000046_pt1 | contig 74368 bp, 66 predicted proteins | sample 48701101_MG_FD_161673 | JGI IMG/M metagenome (GOLD analysis project Ga0190315, IMG submission 161673) | Hydrothermal vent sediment bacterial communities from Southern Trench, Guaymas Basin, Mexico - 4870-11-0-1_MG | ecosystem: Environmental > Aquatic > Marine > Hydrothermal vents > Sediment ...
GTCTCTACAGCGCTGATTTTAATTCATAACTTATTGATTCAAAAAAATAATTTAAAAAATTAAAATCGAAATTAATTTTAAGTGTTTGAATAGACACAGAAGTTGAGTGCGTAACATCAGTTAATAAGCAATCCTTGTCGTTGTGGTGTTGAAAAACTAACGAGTATAAATTCCAGATGTTTGAATAGTCTTCAAAACTAAAATAATTAGTGAAAAAATCGTTTAAATGTAGCCTAGAGAGCAATTTATATTCCTAAAACGAAAAATGCTGGTCTCATCAGTGTTTTTGAACAACTCAAACTTCATTTTAAAACGAGAGAATTTAATTAGTGATAAAATCAAAAATCAGAATTGATTTAAACAGTCATTATTTAGAAGCTCATTTTGACGGTTTAATTGCAAATTGCAATTCAAAATAAGAAATAAAAGGCTTCGTAGTAGGCACGAAAGCGCCTTTGCCCATTATGTCATAATGGGCATCAATGCCATTAACCGCAAAAATATCAGCAGGAATAGGCAATAAATCGCCTACGACAAACTTTGGACGATAAATCGCCTACGAAAAACATTAACTTAATAGTATTGCATTACACCATGAACCGATTAGACAACATCACCCCTTTTTTAGTCATGGATGTGCTGAAAAAGGCACAAGCCATTCCTGATGTGATTCATTTTGAAGTGGGCGAACCTGATATCAAGCCCTCCCCAAAAGTAATAGAAGCCATAGCAAAAGCAACTAGAGATAAAAAAATGGGCTACACCGAAAGCTTAGGTTTACTGGCACTACGAGAAAAAATAGCCGCTTTTTATCTGGAGCGATATCAAGTTGACATTTCGCCAACGAGAATCATTCTCACCGTCGGCACTTCAGGCGCTTTTTTAATCACTTACGCTATTTTACTCAACGCAGGTGACAAAATACTACTCACCGATCCTGGTTATCCCTGTTATAAAAATTTCTCTTATATTTTGAATACGCAGCCCGTTTTGGTACCCATTGATAAATCAACAGATTACCAATTAACTGTAGAACACTTAAAAGCACAAGCTGGTATTAAAGCGGTTCACATTGCTTCACCTTCCAATCCGATTGGCAATGTTTATAATCAAGCAACGCTTAAAGCGTTAATCGACTATTGTGAAAATCATCAAATTCATTTTATATCTGATGAAATTTATCATGGGCTAGTCTACGGCAAAAAAGCACATACTGCCTTAGAATTTTCAGATAATGCCATTGTAATCAATGGCTTTTCAAAATATTTTTGTCTGACAGGATTAAGACTAGGTTGGGTTATCTTACCCCCTCATTTAGTACGTCAGGCAGAAATTGTCATGCAAAATTTATATATTTCCGCCCCCACCTTGAGCCAATATGGTGCATTGGAAGCCTTTGATCAAGAGCATTTAGAATCAGTAACCCGTACCTACCAAAAAAGAAGAGATTATTTGTACAATGAACTATCTCAACTGTTTACAATTGATGTCAAGCCAGAAGGGGCATTTTATATTTGGGCCAATGTGTCTCAATACACTCAAGACAGTCTGAAATTTTCAGGCCAGCTATTGGATAACATTCATGTCGCAACCACCTCAGGCATTGATTTTGGGAAAAACCAGACTCATCACTATATCCGATTGGCTTATACAAGAGAAATAGCGCATTTAAAAGAAGGGGTGGAAAGACTAAAACAGTATTTATTGTGAGTTTTTTGTAAAACTTTGAATCGCTGATTTGACGGCTCATTAAGTATGCAGGCACGCAAGAAAATTTTATCATTCAACGCTATCGTTTTTATTAATATACTCCAAACGCTCAAGTTTTAGCGTAGCACACCGAAGGTTTGGATTTTTCAAAGGGGCAACCACAAGGGTTGCCCCTACAACTATGCCCGTAGGGCGCAATCCCTTGTGGTTGCCCAATACCAATAATCTGAACGTCAGAAGTATACCTTCGCCAAAAGTTGAGTCTTAAAGCGAGTTATTCTGAAAAAGGGTTTAAAATCAATAGGATTCAAAATGGGTTCGACTGTGTTTAAAAATACGATAAGTGATTGAAATTTAATCACTATCACAATAAATAAGTCTTTTATTTTTTAAATAATTGGCGAAGCTATTGTTTATAGGAACGACTTGTTATAATAGATTCTCAAGTATTTATGCATTCAAGAATTAATGACATGATTAAATTCAAAAAATCGTAATCAGTCAACTTAATGTTCAGTTGTTCATTAGTTCGTTTTAAAAAACAGTATTGGAAAATTTGACTTGAAGTCCAAAATCAATACGGATTATCGGAATAAATTTTGCCAAAAATCATAAATGAGTGAATTATGTTCACTATAGAAGGCTTCTGTGGCTGGAGAATCACCTTCACGCCTTTGATTTCAAGTCACTCAATAAATTATAATTATCGCATACCTCTATGTTCCTCTGTTCCTCTGTGCTCTCAGTGTTGAAAATATTTATTAATTGTTAATTTTCGCAAAACGATTCCGATCTCTATTGGGTTTGAACACCAAATTGCACAATGACTTTCAAAAAAGTCAAATTTTATTATTAGAGGGACTTGCAAAACTTCGGTGTGCAACAACAAATCAACGACTTACAGAGTATTGTGTTATCGTTTTTGCATAATATAGATATTCAGATAATTATTTTCAAAGAAGGCTTCGATCTAAAACCCATCTCACGCTTCGGGCTTCGGGGCTTCGCTTCGGTGCCAAGTCTTCTCAATGCGACTTTGCGCGAAGCGTGAGATTAAAAATGCCACCCTTTTTGAAATGATTTTCTGAAAATATATCGTTTTGCAAGAGGCTCATTAGATAATTTTTAATTTTCATTCAATTAACAAACATAATCGTGTCTTTTTATGACCGACATTCAGCACACATATCTAAGTATTTGATATTAAATCAAAATGTCGATTATGAAAAAGATAACCTATTTAGACTTATTTAAAATCAACACGTTAAATTTAATAAGTGTCGAATGTCGGTTATGAATTTTGAGGTTTGAATTCATCATGGAACAAGAAAGAATAGAAATTATAGAACCCGATTATAGTGTTTACTACGATACAGAAACCGCTACCATCCATTTACAAGGAACAGTGCGGCTAATTGGCGCAAATGCGTATACTCACTTTACCAAGTTATTTGAGCAAATACTTGCACTTGAGTCCCTTTCACCTTTAATTACAGTCAATGTGAAAGAGTTGAACTCTCTCAACAGTTCAGGCATCACAACATTGGCGAAATTTGTGATCAAGGTGAACCAGAAAGGCAACATTAAGATGGTTATTCAAGGTTCTAAGCAGGTGGCTTGGCAAAAGAGATCATTAATCAACTTAAAACGACTCATGCCTTCGTTAAACTTGGAATGGGAAGAATAGAACGTTATTAGTTATCAATTATCAATTATCAATTCCACATTTAGCGTAGCTTCCCTTCGGTTCACGCTAAAATTTTAAAGTTTCGCGTCGATAAATTTTAGCGTGAAGAATTGATAACTGATTTCCTTAGCGTCGTTTTTGCGCGCAAAAACGACGCTAAGGAACTGATAACTGATTTCCACGCAAAAACTTTTGCGCGCAAAAACTGTATTTAGCGAAGCTAAATGTGGAACTGATAACTGATAACTGATATGAATGAAATAGAACACTTACAGCAAGAACTGGAAAACTTCAAAAAAGAAAAAGCGAACTTAGAATATTTGTTAGAAATGTCTAATGAACATTCCGATGTGGTTGAAGCAGAGTTGCAAAAAGCTAAAGAACAAGCAGAAGAGGCTCAATACGATGCAGAAATGGCTAACCGTGCTAAAAGTACCTTCCTCGCTAATATGAGTCATGAATTACGCACACCACTCAATGGCATTTTAGGTTACGCTCAAATTCTACAACGTGATCCAACACTGACTAAGAAACAAAAAAAGGGTATAACGATTATTCAGGAAAGCGGTGATCATTTATTAACACTCATTAATGATGTTTTAGATTTATCCAAAATAGAAGCGGGTAAATTAGAATTAGTTGAGAAAGACTTTTACTTACCCACATTTTTAAGAAATATTATCGACTTATTTTGTTTACGGGCCGAAGAAAAAGAGATTGCCTTTACTTATGAAGAATGTTATCCAAAACCTAACCAATTGAAAAAATATGAAAAATTACCTTCAGGGGTGCGTGGCGATGAAAAAAGATTGCGGCAAATTCTGCTTAATTTACTCAGTAATGCCTTGAAATTTACGCAACATGGCAGCGTCACATTAACGGTTGGTTATCAAGACAACAAATTATATTGTCAAGTAAAAGACAGCGGAATTGGTATTGAGAAGGAACAGATCAATACAATATTTGAGCCTTTTCAGCAAGTTGGCGATAAAAGTAAGATGATAGAAGGAACGGGATTAGGTTTACCCATTAGCCAAAAATTAGTAGAAATGATGGGAGGAGAACTCAAAGTCAGCAGTCAGTTAGGTCTAGGCAGTATTTTTGAATTTAAAGTGGCAATGCCAACGGTTTTGGGCTTAGACGGCCCTGCCACTGATCAAAATCCAAAAATTATTGGTTTTCAAAAGAAATTTAGAAAACAAAAACAGTCGTTATCAGAGCCGTTTTTCACAGATTCCGAAAAATCTGTAGGCTTTAAAGAAACCGTTTGCATACCAGAAAACAAAAGTTTAGATATTCATCAAGAAACACCAATAATGGTCAAAAAGGAGAGGGATAATATCCTTATATTGGTAGTTGATAATAAATGGCAAAATCGTTCATTATTAATTGATTTACTTGAGCCTTTGGGCTTTGCTCTGCTGGAATCGAAAACGGGACAAGAAGCCATTACCAAAACACACCAATATCATCCTGATCTCATTTTAATAGACTCACTGATGCCCACGATAGAGGATTTAGAGGCCTCTATCCGTCAAATACGTCAAAGTTCTCACTCAAAAGAACTGGCAATTATTGCGGTGTCAGCGAATGTATTTGCTCACCATCAGCAAGCTTGTTTAGAGGCTGGCTGTAATGCATTTCTGCCTAAGCCTATTGATGCTGATCACTTATTACAATTATTAGCAGAACATTTACCCTTTGAATGGATTTACGAAGATATCACTATCACATTAGATCAAAACAAAAAAGCAGCTTTTTTAAAAGGCCCATCAACAGAGCAAGCGAATATTTTCTTAGAACTGATTCTGATGGGCGATATTATGGGAATAATAGAATACGCTCAAGAATTAGGACAACTTGATGCACAATTACAACCCTTTACCGAAAACGTTTGTCAATTAGCCAGAGGCTTTCAGGAACAAAAACTTGAAGAATTTATCAAATCAGTGATCAGTGAACAGTTATCAGTGATCAGTGAACAGTAATCAGTTATCAGTGAACAACGAGCCATTCCAAGCCTATTTTTAAGGCCTCGCATCCTTTAGCGTCTGTTGCGCGCGTTTATTTTTTCACGCAAACGTTTTGCTGCACAAAACTTTTGCGTGAAAACCTGTTTTTAGTAACGGCCAAAAGCTCATTTCTGAATTTATGAACGTTATTTTGAACAAAACGATATTTCAGGTCAGTACTGAAGCACAAATAAACCGGTATTTTACGACAAAGATGCGAGCCATTGAGACGCTTTGCGGCGCAAATCTACTGTAGAGACGCACTGCGTGCGTCTCTAATAATCTTCAGTCTGGAGTTGATGAAGAAACCCAACGTACACCCTCGCTAAGTGTTTCTTTTTTCCAAAAAGGCGCACGAGATTTCAGTTCATCAATTAAAAAACGACACGCTTCAAAAGCAGGCGCACGATGTTTTGCCCAAGCCGCAACCAAAACAATGTTATCTCCAGGTTGTATCTGTCCAACGCGGTGAATAATTAAGGTATTAAGGATATCCCAGCGTTGTAAAGCCGTTTCACTGATTGAGTACAAATACTTCTCTGTCATGCCAGGATAGTGTTCTAAAAACATTGATTGCACTGTATCGCCTTCATTATTATCGCGCATTGTGCCAACAAATGTCGCAACAGCACCAATGCTATGCTGAACCATCAAGGTTTTTTCGTAAGCTTGCAACTGTTCCCAGGGTTTAAATTCATTTGAAGTGATTTCAACTTTCACATTACCCTCCCGTCACGGGCGGAAAAAAGGCCACTTCATCACCCTTTTGCACCAGATGGTTTTGAGCGACATATTCCAGATTCACGGCCATCAAAATATAAGTAGGCAAAGGGGCATCATCACAAACTTGTGCCCATATTTGGGCAACAGTCAATGGTTTATCAGTTTCGAGTTTGACTTCACTTTTTCCAATTTCTTCACGTAAACGGGAAAAAAATTTCACGGTGATAGTCATAGCAGCTCCCTTGTTAATGATATTTGTGAACACACAGGACAAGCAGGATCTTTGGGCAATTTTAAAGTACGCCATTGCAAAGAGTGTGCATCAAAAAGCAATAGTTTACCACACAGTGATTCTCCCATGCCTAATAACACCTTAATCACCTCAACCGCTTGAACACTACCAATCACTCCCACCGTTGGTGCCAATATACCCGCTTCACTACATATTTCCGTTTCCGCCACATTGTCATCATATAAACAACGATAACAAGGGCTACGCGAATCGGCGGGTAAAAAAACGGCCACTTGCCCATGCCACCGTAAAGCCGCCCCCGACACCAACGGTATACCCCCCTGTACACAAGCCGCATTGATAGCAAAGCGCGTCGCAAAATTATCACTACCATCCACCACCACATCAACAAAAGGGACAAGCTTATCTAAGGCAGCTGGATCAATGCATTGGTTTAACACTGTTATCTGTACATCAGGATTAAGTGCTTTTAATGTCGTTTGCGCTGATAACGTTTTAAATTGCCCTATTTGCCCAGTATCATGTACAATTTGTCGCTGTAAATTAGATAATTCGACGTGATCACAGTCAGCCAACACTAAATGCCCAACACCAGCCGCAGCGAGATACATCGCCACTGGCGAACCTAAGCCCCCTAATCCCACAATCAACACTTTCGACAAAGCCAACTGTTGTTGTCCCTTCAGATCCACTTGAGGTAATAAAATTTGACGGCTATAGCGGAGTAATTGTGTCTCATCCATTTGTTAAACTAAAATTTGAACTCGTTTATTGATGTCCAATTGGAGTCCAAAGCGAAAGCTTTGGACGTGATAATCAAGCTCAACGATACGCTCGTAAATACTGCCATTCAAACAAGCGTTTTGCCCAATTAAAGACTCTCAGTTTAGGCATTAACATCGTCCGTTTTGGGCTGCGATAAACCAACATCCCTTTATCAAGTGTGTCAACAATGCAAATCAGTTCTGTTTTGAATTCATGTTCTGCCGGTTGTCCAGCTTGCTCAGCCAATAGGTTTTTAACAGCCGTTTCGGCTTGTAAATCAGCCATGTGCGCTTGTTTGGGGAGCCAATCCGGGCCGGGCAGACTGCTGCTATCGCCTACCACATAAATGCCATTAAAGCCGGAAACACGACAATGGGCATCGCCTTTAATCATCCCCCCTTCTGAAATCGGTAAACCGCTATTCGCGGCCCAAGCTGGGCCAGTCATACCTGGCATAAACAGAGTCAAATCGCTCTGGATATCACCCCCTTCTGTGTGTACCGCGTTCTCGCTAAAGCCCTTCATTTTATGGCCTAAATGAGTGCGAATCTGGTATTTTTCCATTTCTTTTAGCAAAGCTTGAACGGCTTTCGCGCCTAACCGTTTCCCCGGTTCAGGTGCCGGACTAAAAAACACCAATTCAAACTTATCGCGGCGTTTTTGCTTTCGCAACATCGTATCGATGCCAAACAGAAATTCAAAAATGGGTCCACCCCGCATAGCGGCCGGTTCTTTCGGATTGCCACCAAAACCAAAAGCTAAAGTGCCCCCTTCAAGATCAGCAAGGCGATCACTATAAGCTTTGGTGGCTTCATAACCTTCACAGGGTGTGTAAGCGTGTTCAATGCCGGGTAGTTTCTTGATAAAGCGTCCACCAGAAGCAATGATCAGCTTATCAAAAGCAAGCGTACCATTATCAGTTTTGACTTGCCGTTCATTGGGATCTAAGCCCGTAACAGTACCTTCATGATGTCTCACATCTTCACGCTTAAAGAATTTATTCAGCGGTATGGTTAAATCAGCTTCGTTACGAAGCCCCGCAGGTACCCAAATCAGGCTAGGATAATAAAACAGTACAGGGCGTGGTGAGATTAACGTAATAGGATCACGACAACCTTGTTTGCGAAGACTTCTAACGGCCGTCAGTCCTCCAAAACCTGAACCAATGATCACAATTTGGGGCATAATTAAATCCTCTTATCAGTTATCAGTTATCAGTTATCAGGTATACTCATTTAACTCATTGAATATCAATATAAAATACCTAGTACAACGAATTAACGAAACGAAGTTCAGCGAACTTTCAATCAGCGAAGCTAAGTAAACGAAAAGGATAAAAAATTGGCGTAGTATTTATCAATGGCTTGAAGAGGCCGGTTATAAAGCGCAAAATCAATCGCAATCAAATGATGGGATACCTGTCGATACAAAAGTATAGATATAACGACAAGGATTGTTTATAAAAAAGGATAAATACCGGGCATTTGATGAACTCATCAGTGGAACCCTCATTCATTTATTGATGAAAGTCAATGACATGAAGCTTGGCACAATCTAATCCTTTATTATAATATAAACAATCCTTGTAGTTCATTATCTTCTATTAATTTTCTTTAAGTCATTGAAAAGTATACTATATTAAACAAAACGGATAAGTCGTCAGCACACAATCCACAAATATTATGACATCATAATTCTAATATGCAATAATCATCAATCAATTTAAGAGATGGACAAAAATCTTTACCACCTATAATTGATAACTGGTAACTGATAACTGATAACTGATAACTGATAACTAATGAAAGCCACATCTTCACAACGCGGTGCTATCTTGATCATGGTTTTATGGTTTCTAGCGATAGCGACTATCATTGTAGCCACTTTAGCGAGTGAAACGCGCTTGTCTGCTCAAGTCGTGCTGTATAACAAAATGGGTTTACAAACGTGGAATGATAGCCTGCAAGCCTTACATGCCGCGCAAATTGAATTGCTCATTAATCGTATGCCCGATCCGCCTGGCGAAGAGGAAATCAAACCCTTAAGTGAGCGTAAACATAAACGATATCGTTTTAATGGACAAGTGCTTGAATTGGCTTATCCGGTTCCCAACACCGTCAAGGTTCGCATTTATGATCATGCCGGTAAAATCAACATTCATCGCCTAACCAAGCAGCGATTGCGCCAATTATTAGAAAAACGTATTGGTCAAAATCCAGATAAAATGAGTGCTTTAGAGGATAGTTGGAATGATTGGCTTGATAGTGATGATATGAAACGCGTTAATGGCGCGGAAAAAGACTATTATGAAACACTACCCACACCTTATGAACCGCGTAATAGCAAAATAGAAACCGTAGAAGAACTCTTACTGATCAAAGGATTTGATGAGGTTTTTAATGGCGTAAACATGGACAGTGCCTTTACCGTGTATGGCAACACCTTTGGCGTGAATCCCAACTTTGCGACTCGTGAAGCCTTAATGCTATTACCAGGGCTTGATAGCGCAACCGTCGATATTCTCCTCAAAAAACGCCGTAAAAAAGAGTTTAAATCCCATAATGATCTGAATGAATTTATAGAACCAGAACAATTAACAGAGTTAAGAACATGGATAAATTTCTCATCAAGTAATTTTTATACCATAGCCCTACAAGCCAACCCTGAAGCACTCGAAGAATCGGAAACAGAGGAAGAAAACGATCAAAACGATGAACCTGAACAAGATTCGGCCCAACCCGTAGCTCAAGCAGAAAATCAAGGTGCTTATATGGTAACAGTACAACCAAAAGGGTATAACCAACTCCCCCAAATTTTGATGGTGAATCCGTATGGCGTTTTACCCGATACTCGCCACGAACAGATTTCCAGTGACGATGAAGACGATGAAGATGATGAATGGCGATTTTAGGCATTCTGAGAAAAGAAATTGTAGGCAATCCAAAAGTCAAAATTTCCCAACTACTTTTGGAGTGCAAAATTTATTTTGCGAAGGCATTGGAGTGCAAAATTTATTTTGCTGCCCGCTTTCCGTGCAAAATTTATTTTGCGGTTCGATTTTCTTGATTAACTGTACGTCATGAGATCGGGAAACGCTATAATCTGTTAAATCAGTCTTCTATCCCAATATAGCTGATGACGCTGATGATCAGGATTCGCGCTGATTTATCAGTGTCAATCAATTTAAGTTGAGTACTTTGGCCGAGTACAACTTCGTTTCGTAAATTAGCTTCGCGAACGAAGTTTCAAAGTACTTACTGAACCAACCACGGTGCCGTGGGAATGCCTTCGCAAAATAAATTGGGAACGAAAATCGTACCGAAGCAAAATAAATTTGGAACGAAAATCGGGCCTTCAAGGATTCGCGCTGATTTTAAAATCAGCGTCAATCCATTGTTTAATCAGTCAAATCAGCGTTCTATCTTTTCTATTCTTCTCGAATCGCTTCTGCTGGATCAATGCCAGTGGTTTTCCAAGCGGCGAGTAATGAACTCATTGTGGCGGCGCCGGTTGTGCCTAGAAAGGCTATCCCAAAATAGTGATCGGGTAGGAAGCAAATTTTTTCACCTAATCTCAAATCGGCCGCAAATACAATATTGATGACTGATGCCAGTGCGGCGTAGCCGGCGAAGGCGACGATGACGCTCATCACGGCAATCGCAATGCCTTGGTAAATGGGAAAGCCAAAGACGGCGTTTCGGGAGAGGCCCATCAATCTGAGCATACCAATATCACGTTTTTTCCGTTCGACTGCGGCGTATAGGCTGGCTATCAAGGCGGCAATGCCGCCGATAATGCCGACTAGCGCGACTAACCAGAAAATCCGTGTGAGCCCTCGATCCAGTATTTTCACCCGTTCGATTTCCTGAACTTGCGTGATCACGTCTATATTTTGCCCAATAAAGTATTTATAAAGCGTTGGTACGTCGTCAATGCTGCGCGTATATAAACGAAAACCGTGGTAATTGGCTCTGGCTAAGAGGAAGCTATTTTGTTTCTCATCAAATAAAATACGCCGTTGGTTGCCGGTTCTTAACGTGCCAATGAGTTCGCTTGGCACAATCGCGTATTCTCCCTCAGTTTGACCGACCGATTTGAGCGGGAAGCTGATTGTGGTTTCTAAAGTGCTGGCACTGGCTTGCAAAGGTTCTGTCAATGTGGAAGCTGTGGGTAAGAGGATTTGGGCTTGTTTTGCAAACGAGGCTTCTGCGTCTAAACGAGTCCACGGTAGCGTGGGTAGGCCCAGTTTTTCTGCTTTTGAGGGCGATAGGGATAAACCGACGACTTTGATCGTCTTTTGCGGGTTGATCGTTATAGAAGCGTCGTCTACAAAAGGCAGAATGATGGCAGATTTCCCCCGTAATTTGTTTTTAATACGCTTAATGCTGTCGATTTGTATCGTGTTGCCTCTAGCAACCAGCTTATAGGCCGTGTGATCAGCAGGTAGCGAAAAGCCCATTGCTTGTTTAAACTGTTCAGCAGTGAGATCGCTTATTTCCGCTAGGCCAGTATTAATGGTCAGTTTGCGCACTTCAATGCTACTCAAAGGGCTACCCAACACAACAAAAACACCATCAAAACTCAAAAATGGATGCGGATGACTGCCAGCCCAATTGCGTTCAGGCACCGCTTGCCCTTCTCGATACAATTCAACATCCGTCACAAATTGAAGGGGGGCATAAATACGGGGTAAGCCATCGGCCCGTGGATTGAGTACGGAAGTCACCGTTAATGGGGTTTCAACAAATTCTCGTTTTCGCTGTCGCGTGCGCGTCACCCGTGCGGTTATCGTTTCACCAACCTTCACCCCTAATTCTTCCGCAGCGGGATAGCTTAAAACACATTCCCCAGCTTGGGGTATGATGCCCCCATTTTTTAAGATCAAGGGATCGCCTTCGCCAGTCGGGAGGAGATCAAGGGCTTGGCCTCGTGTTGTTGTCCCAGATTTCATGATACGGACAATCGAAGAACCGCGCAGGATAGTGGGCGTGATAAAGGCCACATCGTCACGGGCCGCGATGGTTTCAAACCATTTCGGTGCCAGTTGTAAAGTGCGTGAGGGTTTAATTTCTTGATTGACGGGATCTTCAACTAAACGTTCCCGCATGGTTTCAACCGTACCATATTTCAAACCTAACAAAATCAGCAACGGTGCCAAGACTGCCGCGATAGCCAATACCATACAAAGGCTTAAAATCCATTCATGGCGTAAATCTAATAGGGCTAAACCCGCTACCAAGCCCCGAGGTGGTTTTTTATGTTCTGGAATCGTGTGAGTCATTGTGTTTTACCATTAATTAGAGTGATGTCTGTATAGGGTGGGCAAAGAGTGTTGCTCAGCAGCGCGGTTTTGCGGTTTTTTTATAAAAGCAATTTCACGCAAAGACGCAAAGGCGCTTCGGTGCTAAGTAGCATACCGAAGTTTCTTAGCTCGATGCGCGAAGCGTGAGATTAAATATCGTCTACATTGCAACACTTTCAATTCGTTTATCCCAGTAATTATAGCGTTTCCCGATTGAATGACGTACAAATTTTATTTTAGTGCAAAATTTATTTTGCAGTGGCGCAATTTTCGTTCTAAATTTATTTTGCAGTGGCGCAATTTTCGTTCTAAATTTATTTTGCGGCCTGATTTTAGTGAAAAATTTATTTTGCGGTTCGATTTTCTTGATATAACTGTACGTCATGAGATCGGGAAACGCTATAGCTTCGCTTACTTCGTTTCGCTGTACTTGCAGCATCTTTTAATCCTGTGCCAATAAAACGTCTAAACCGCCCAAAAAAGGAATCCCACCAAAATGCCCTTGCAAATACCCTTTTTCAAAGTTGTCGGTATGGCGTGTGCGAATATCGGTTAGGGGGTAAAGATGTGTGGCTCCTTTTTGATTCTTTTCGGTTAACCAAATTTGATCGCGTCTCAGTACATCGCTATCAAGCAGGTTAGTGTCATGGGTGGTGAAAATCAGTTGTGCGTTACCTTTGTTAGAGGTTGGGGAGTTTAATAATTTAAGCAATTGGAGCGATAACAATGAGTGCATACTGGTATCAAGTTCATCAATCAAAATCACTTTACCCCTTTCTAGGGCATCAAAAAGGGGGCCAAGTAAGGTTAAAAGTTGTAAAGTGCCACGACTTTCATCACCTAGTTTTAGGAAAATCTCTTTCCCGCCAAGGTTTTGATGGATAAAACGTAGCGTGTCATTGAGGTTTGCATTTTTAAGTTCACTGTTTTCTTCAAGGGCGGTTCGGATATTTTCAATAATTGATTTATCTGTCACGCCACCCTTTTCAACTTGTGCCTCAATAATGCCGGTATCCGCACCTTTGAGAAACTCAATTATCGGTGTCTTTATCATGCCATTGTCGAGATAACGCGCTTCAACATGTTCAAAGCCATGCTCTGCATTGAGGCGAAAGTCATAATTTTCTTCAAAATAGCGGTATATTTTAGACAATTGTTGATGGTTATTCTGGGCAGCTGCGGATAGAAATAGACTGTTATCACGGGTTAAGGCTTCAATGGTTTTATTTTTACCTTTTAAAAATTTTCCAAAATAGAAAGTGGGTTCTTCATGATATTGGCGGTGGAACCAGACTTGACGATGTTTGGCGGGATAAGCATACAACCATTCTTCTCGCACTTTCTCATCATCTATCACAAAACCATAATGGTAGCGAACAGTGTCAATTAACACATCACAGTCAAAATGTGAGGGTTGTTTTAGCACATCAGGATCAAGTTGAAAAGCTGTTCGGGCAATGCCACCTGTCGCTGAACCATTAGCGTGTGATTTCAAAACCATACGCCGCATAAAGGCGAAAGCTTGTAGAATATTTGATTTACCGGAAGCATTGGCACCATAAATACCAATCGTTGGCAGTATTTTAGACTCTAATGGCTTAACGATAATCAAATGCTGCTGTTGTTCTTTGAGAGAAGAAGCCGTTAATAATAATTCTTGATAATCACAAATGGAACGGTAATTGGAAACACCGAAACGTAATAACATAATGGTAAACGACAAGGATTGTATATAAAAAAGGATTTAAACCTATAACGACAAGGATTGTATATAAAAAAGGATTTAATTTGGGTAAGACTACGATCTAATCCCTTATTATATACAATCTCTGTAGTTAAGGTTTTAAATTTGATCATTGATATCGTTCCGAGGTAGAGCGAATCAAGGTTTTAGACACATCTTCCACTTTAAAGGTGTAAATCACGTCGGCCAGTGGCAGGACTAAATCTTTGTGATGTGTCACCATGATGATCGTTGTGCCGGTATCTTTTGCGAGTGCATAAAAATCTTGAACAATGGCTTTGGCACGTTCTTCATCAACTGCAGCTGTGGGTTCGTCGGCGAGGATGATTTGGGGATGATGGCTGAGGGCTCGCAATACAGCAACTCTTTGTCTTTGCCCGCCAGACAGAAATTGCGGTTTTTTAGTCAGGAGGGTGTCTATGTCAAGACGCTTGGCTAATTCTTTAATATAAGTATCGTCGCGTAAACCATTCAGTTTGAGCGGTAATTGAATATTTTGCCAAACGGTTAAAAAGGGCAATAATCCGCCGGTTTGTAGTACATAACCCAGTTTTTCTCGACGCACATCGGCTAATGTTTGCTCGTCATCCTTTTCCCAAAGGCTACCAATATCAGACGTTTCTATATCCTGTTCTTTGGAAAACTGGTATTGAAATTGTTGGCAACGAGTTGGACGGGAAACTAGGGCTAACATATCGAGTAAGGTGCTTTTACCACAACCACTATTTCCGACGATGGCGACAAATTGCCCTTTTTGCAACTTGATTTCTGGTATCTGCAATTCAAAGGCGATCCCCCCTTGTTCACGGTGTTTGACGACTTGTTGTAAGGCTAGGATAGGGGGTGAATCGGTTGCTGTTTCTGAGATGCTTGTTTCCATAATCATGCCTTTGTTGTTGAAAATATAGCGTTTCCTGATTGAATAAAGTACACCTATGTCAGGTAGGTATGCAAAGGGCGCATTCCCAAAAAACATTATCAATCTGCAACGACGCAAAATAAATTTTGCACTCCAAACGCAAAATAAATTTTGCACTCCAAACGCAAAATAAATTTTGCACTCCAAACGCAAAATAAATTTTGCACTCCAAACAAACAACATTAATGTTCAAACCCTTTATGGTTCTTGTTTTGTCGGACAGATAACGATTTCTCTGATACAAACGTTCTGGGGTTGGTTGTAAGCAAACAAAATGGCATCTGCAATTTGTTTTGGAACAAGCCCACCTTCAATACTTTGTTTAAAGCTGGTGTAGTCTTGTTTGATTGGTTCTGAGGTGGTATGGCCTAAGAGTTCTGTTTCTACGATCCCTGGGGCGATTGTGATCATTCTGACGTTGCTATTCGCGACTTCTTCTCTTATGCTTTCCGTCATGGCATGAACGGCAAATTTGGTACCGCAATAGATGGCATGATTGGAAAACGTTTTGCGCCCGGCAATGGAACTAATATTGACAATGGTGCCCGTTTTTTTTTCTACCATACTTTTTAGAACGAGATGAATCCCATTGAGAACGCCCATCACATTGACATCAAACATTTTTTGCCATTCTTGAACATCCTGAACTTCAGGTTTGCCAAGTAGCATGATTCCTGCATTATTGACGAGGCAATCTATTGGGCCATAGCGGTTTTCGGCTTTTTCGATGGCGTGAGTAAAACTCTGTAAATCTGTGACATCTACTTTTTCACAGAGGGTGTTGGGCAGGTTTAAGGCTTCTAATCGTTCTAGCCTTCTTGCGAGTAATAACAGTGGATGGCCTTTTTGGGAAAAGGCTATGGCCGTCGCTTCTCCGATGCCTGAACTGGCACCGGTAACGACAACGAGTGGCTTTGTCATAAGTTTTCCTTTTGTACAGGATAAAAAAATTGAGGGCGAACACTTAGGTTCGCCCCTACATTGCGTTCAAAGGGGCGAACCTTTGTTATCGCCCTTTTTAAAATGCTTAAAATCAGCATCTCATTAGGGTAGCATTTCAAGGTTGATGGGATAGACATTCGCATCATTTCTATCTCGATCATCTAGGCTTACCCAAAGATCGGATTCGTTGATCTCGCGATAGTATTGCAGTTTGGCATCGATATCGTCTTCCAAGGTGCCGCGTTCATCGGGTGAGAGCGATTCAAACATTTCATCGTCCAGTTCCAAAATGGCGCTTTTATAGGGCAAACTTGAAATCCAAGCGGGTAATAGGCCTGAGTTTTTCAGCCTTTTTGCACCTTTGAAGCTGATGTCTTCACCTTTACCGGCGGCGGTGACAACGCCTTGAAGTGCGTCAAAGAATTGCATACTGGTGAGTTCGGAACGTTTGATGGCCATCAAGACTTGTTCTAAGGCCGTTATCAGATCATTTAATTCTGATTTCTTGATCAAGAGGCGCACATCAAGGGCGCGTTTATCGGGATCGGTGAAATCGCGATCTAATACCCAGGCTGTGACATCTCTAGGCGGTTTGGCGGCACTGCCTAGATATTCAACCAGCGCGGTGGCGGCTAAACTTTTGGCAAATGCGGCTGCGGCTTCCTCAGCTTCGCCTGAACTGTCAATGGTGTCTAAATCTGACACTTCTGCGGTGGTTTCAATCACGTCGATTTTATCACCACTTTTGGTGCTTCTCACATCTGCGATGACTTTCGAGAGCGTTTCTGAGAGCGTTTTGATCACGCCGCCAAATGCGTCAATATTATCAGCATCTATTGGGAAGTAGTAAGACACTTCTGGAGAAGCTGAATTACGCGCCAGTGTGCTAAATTGTTCCTTGGCAATAGGATGATCTCTTCTAGCACGGCGATTCTTGATATGAACGGCCATGATGGCAATTTTGTGATTGCTTGCCAGTTCTTGCAATTGAGCGGCATTCATGTTGGTCAGGTTTTTGGGATGGCCTTTTGGATGAGAACTGGCATCACCAACCACTACCATGACTTTAATGCTGTTCTCGCTCCAAGCGGATTCAATGCCTTGTTTCACGCCAGCAAACACTTCTTCTTGATAATCACCGCCACCTCTTGCCATGACGTTTGAAATGACGTTGACAAAGCCATTGCCATCTACCAGTTCGGGGGTTAAATCCCTGGTATCGTCCATATAGCCAATCAAGCCAAAATGGAGACGGGTATCTATTTTGGCAACCACTTGATTAGCGACTTGTCTAATCGCATCTTTGGTGGCATCAATATAAGGCCCCATGCTACCCGTGATGTCCATCACGAATTTAATATCAATACCCAAGTTTTGTGCTTGCGTGCCTTCTGTGGTTTCACTTTGGGTGGCCTGTTCGACATAATCTTGATTTTGAAGTAAATCCGCGCCTGCGGTATCCGTGCGATCACGCGGTATGGCAGCGGCGATTTGCAGATAGCGGGTTTCATCATCGAAAATGTCTAGCACTTCGTAATCTAAGACGGGGAGGATGTAGAAGCCTTCCTTGTTTTCGATATCGACAAAGCGTTTGGGTTCCATACTGACAACGCCGTCGGGCACTTTCATGGGTGTTTTGGCCATGCCTTCATAGGCGGCTTGAGCTTGTTCAGTCCGTTCATCTGATTCAACCAAGGCTTTGAGATCAGCGAGGTTTTCATACATGAGTACGGGTTGCCGACGCTCTTCACCGGTGCCGGGATGGGTGTAGGAGACGACTAGGGCTTGTTTCCATTCCATGATATCTTTGGCTGCCATCCAGCCCATTGGATCGGAAACGCTGGGACCGATTTTGTACCAGCCTTTGGGATTCGCTGGATCGGAATAATCCACGTCTTTTTTGTCAAAAACATAGACGGGAAAAAAGGCTTTGACATTTGAAAAGGCGACTTTGCCGGTACTGGGGCCTTGATAAATATTTGAGAAAGGCCTCGGTAAGGCGCGCAGTGGTAAAAAGGTATCGGCTTGACGACAGACTTTGTCTGGCTTGCCGCAATTGATATCGGCCTCCGCGGCGAGTGTGATGGCGGGCCCACTGCTAAATAGGGCCATGCTGGCGGCCACACTTAAGGTGTGAATGAGGTGACGCATAATTAGAATTTCTCCTTTGATTAGAGTGATGATTTAGTAGAACAAATTAGTTTAGTACAGCGGATTAGTATAGTACAGCGAATTACGGGGATAAACGAATTGATATTAGGATTTTTAATATTGGGTTATTTAGATTTATAAAAGATAGAACGCAGATTAAACTGATTATCATGATTAACACTGATTAAAAAGAATCTGCCTTAATCATGATAAGAGGCAAAATCAGCGTTCTATCACCGTGGTTGCACGTTGGCGTTTTGCAAGTCCCTCAAGAACGAACGGGCGCATTCCCAAAAAAAGGTCATTATCAATCTCATTCAGGCCTTCGCAAAATAAATTTTGCACTCCAATTGCCGCAAAATAAATTTTGAACGAAAATCGCATCGACGCAAAATAAATTTTGCACTCCAATTGCCGCAAAATAAATTTTGAACGAAAATCGCATCGACGCCATTTTAGAAATGCGCCCAGAACGAACTATTATACAATTCTTAATTCGCTTATCCCCGTAATTAGCTGTACTCAATATTGATAGGTGCTAAGGTTGTTATTACAAAAGACTCCGCACTTCGCGTAATGCCACTGATAACATGGATAAATCCGGCTTTTCAATTTGTGAAATGTCTGATAAGACTTGCTGACAACGTTCTAAGGCAGTCGCATTCTGAACCATCCATGCTTCAAGATGGGCTTCTAGTTTAAGTGTTTCGGTATTGCTTTGCAAGAAGACTGTGGTGAGTTCGCGGTGAGTGCGGTATAGATCATCACGGAGAGCAGATCGAGAGAGGGCTTCCCAGCGATTATCTCGTGGTAATTCACTGATTTTATCTCGTAACCAATGTAGTTTGAGACGGGTGCCTAACAGAAAATGTACAGTGGCAACATTTTCCAATGTGATGCCATTGGCATTAGCCACTTCAACAATATCTAAAGCGGATAAGCAGTAGACTAAACTGGCAACGCGAGTCGCGAGTATTAAAGGTACACCGGCATCAACTAAATTTTGTGCGCTTGTTTCTAAAGAGGCTCGCTCCACGTTATCTATGAAATCAAGTAAGTTTTTCGCTAAATGAGTGACACCGGGATGCAAGGTGTCTATTGTTTTAGCAATGTCTAAGGGCATCCGGTGATGACGTAATAACCAGCGCGTTGCGCGTTCGACTTGTTTACGTGCGTCTATCATCATGCCGATTTGCACTTGGGCATTCACTTGAATATCAAGGGCTTCAATCTCATCCCATAAGCTTTGCATATCAAACACTTCCCACGCAACGAAGAAGGCCCGTACAATCTCAGGCGCTGTCTGTCCACTCTCTTCATTCAATCGGTACACAAAAGAAATCCCATTACGATTGACTACCGTGTTGGTTAATTTGGTTGCGATGATTTCGCGGCGAAGGCGGTGTTGCGCAATTTCTTTGGCAAAACGTTCTGGTAAGGGTGCGGGAAAATAATGTTCTAAAGTCTTTTGAAAATAGGGCTCTTCCAGTAAATCGGAGTTTAGCAAGGTTTTGTACAAACTAATCTTGCTATAAGCCAACAAGACACACAGTTCGGGGGATGTGAGTCCTTGTTGGGCGGCCCGTCGTTCTACCAATGTTTTGTCAGTGGGTAAAAATTCTAATGCGCGATCAAGTTGATCCTGGCTTTCTAAATGGCGGATGAGGCGGGTATACACATTGAGTAATTGAGAGGACAAAAACTGGGTAATGCTGAGCACTTGTGTCTGTAAATAATTGTTTTCAATCACTAAATGGGCTACCGCATCGGTCATGTCGTGCAACAGATTATTCCGTTGCTTGATCGTCAGATCGCCGTTAGCCACAATGGCATCAAGTAGTATTTTGATATTGACTTCATGATCGGAGCAGTCTACGCCACCAGAATTGTCAATCGCATCGGTGTGAATGCGTCCACCATTGAGTGCGTATTCAATGCGTCCCAATTGGGTAAAGCCTAAATTGCCGCCTTCTCCTACCACTTGACACCGTAAATCTTGGCCGTTGATGCGTAAACCATCGTTAGCCCGATCACCAACCTCTAAATGATGTTCACTTTGCGCTTTGACATAGGTGCCGATACCGCCATTCCAGAGTAAATTGACTGACGCGCATAACAGGGCTTGGATTAATTCGTTCGGCGTTAATACTTCGGTTTGTTTATTTAATAGTGCTTGTACTTGGGGTGATAATACAATGGATTTACGGCTGCGTGAAAACACGCCGCCCCCTTCAGAAATCAAGCGATTATCATAGTCTGCCCAACTGGAACGCGGTAGATTAAATAAGCGTTGTCGTTCTTGGAAGCTTGTTTTGGTGTTGGGGTTGGGATCCAAGAAAATATGTTTGTGATTAAAGGCCCCTACCAGTTTGATGTGTTCAGACAATAACATGCCGTTACCAAAGACATCACCTGACATATCGCCTATGCCAATGACGGTAAAATGCTGTTTTTGGATATCCAAGCTGAGTTGACGAAAATGCCGTTTAACGGATTCCCACGCGCCACGCGCTGTGATCGCCATTTTTTTATGATCATAACCGCTGGAACCGCCTGATGCAAAAGCATCACCTAGCCAAAATTGATACGCTTTGGCAATGCTGTTTGCAATATCAGAAAAGGTGGCTGTGCCTTTATCAGCGGCAACGACGAGATAAGGATCATCACTATCATGTCTCACCACATCGGGTGGGGGCACCACTTTTCCTTCAACCAGATTATCGGTTAAATCTAATAAACCGCGAATCAAGGTTTGATAGCAGGCGATACCTTCTGCTTGTATGGCATCACGTCCACCTTCGGTTGGCAAGCGTTTAGCGACAAAGCCGCCTTTTGAACCAACTGGCACTATGACGGCATTTTTGACCATTTGGGCTTTTACTAAACCCAGAATTTCTGTACGGAAATCTTCGAGACGATCTGACCACCGAATGCCGCCGCGAGCGACTTTGCCACCCCGTAAATGCACCCCTTCAACACGGGGCGAGTAGACAAAAATCTCGAACATGGGGCGCGGTTCTGGTAAATCAGGCACTTTGCTTGGATCAAATTTAAAGGATAAATAAGGTTTAGGTTGCCCCTTGTCATCCTTTTGAAAATAGTTGGTTCGCAAGGTTGCCAAAATCACGCCTAAAAACCGCCGCAAAATACGATCTTCATCCAGACTTGTAACAGAATCAAGTGCGGTTTCAATGCGTTTAACCAGAGAATCAAAAGGTTGTGCCACGTTGCAACGCGCATAGAATAAGTCTAACAATAAACTGACAATCTGAGGATTATTGACTAAAGCTTGCTCAACATATTCTTGACTGAAATTGCTACAGGTTTGCCGTAAATATTTCCAGTAGGCGCGAAAGATAATGACTTCACGCCAATTAAACTGAGTATGCAACACTAAGCGATTAAAGCCATCATTTTCCATAAGCCCATGCCATACTTGGGCAAAAGCATCTTGAAAAACGTCTTTGATTTGAGCGATATCCAGTGATTTGTCGTGGTGTAGCAGTTCAAAATCCTGAATCCATACTGGTAGCGTGTCCGTAGTTCGCACTTCGTAAGAACGTTCTTGAATCACATTGACACCCATGTTTTCCAACATGGGTAAGACTTTGGAAAGGGGTAAATGGCTTTGCGGGTGAAATAATTTAAAGCGCAGTGAGTTATCCAGCACTTCGATAGGCCGATATAAACTCATGCTTAAACCGCCGTTGGTTTCCAATGTTTCTATTTTTTCAATGTCATAAATGGCGTGACGGGCAGAAAAATCTTCTTGATACGAGACTGGAAAAGCGTCTTTATAGCGGCGAAATAAGCGGGTACCTTGTTCTTCACCATTGTGTTCAAGCAAGGCATCATGTAAGACATCCTGCCATTTACGAGTGACTTCAATTAATTTGTTCTCGATATCCTTGATATCACAGTCAAGACAAGTGCCTGTTGGCGTGTAAACGATAAAATGGACTTGGGCTAAAACAGACTCTGACAACCAGACATGAAATTCAATCCGTGTGCCACCGAACGCTTTCAGCAAGACGGTTTCCATACGTTTACGAATCTCGGTGTCATAACGCTCACGGGGCACATAAACTAAGCAGGAAAAAAAACGTCCATAAGTATCAGGGCGCACAAATAAACGAATCCGTTGTTGCTCTTGTAATTGCAGAATGCCCATTGTGGTTTGCAGCAAGGTTTTCTGATCAATTTGAAACAATTCATCACGCGGATAAGTTTCTAAGATATAAAACAAGGCTTGACTTTTATGGCTATTACGCCGAAAACCTGCTTTTTCAACAACATAGCTCACTTTTTGACGTATTAACGGTGTATCTACGGTGCGTTGATGATAAGCCGTTGAGGTGTATAAACCTAAAAAGCGTCGTTCTCCAATCACCTTGCCAGACTGATCAATGCGTTTAATGCCGATATAATCCATACGAGCAGGGCGGTGTATGGTTGAACGCGCTCGGGTTTTATTCAACAATAATAGCGTTGGTTGATGTGCTAATTTGCGTAAGGGTAAGGGTAATTTTGCAAAAGTTGAGGAGATTTCTTCGGCTTCATGGCGTGAGGCATGAGGGGGATTGTGATCACGTAAGATACCGAGCCCTGTTTCCGGTAAGCGACGTAAAAAAAGTGCTTCATCTTCACCTAATAATGCATACTCTTGATAACCCAAAAAGATAAAATGATTCGTTTGTGTCCAGTACAAAAATTCACATATTTCATGGATTTCATCAGTATTAATAGGCGGCGGATTGGTTTCGAGTTCGTGTACCACCTCTCCCATTTTGTCGTGCATCTTTTGCCAATCTGCCACGGCCAGGCGTAGATCATTTAACACTTGCTCTAATTCACGTACTATGTTTTCTAAAACGGCCTCTTCTGTTTGTCGATCCACTTCAACATGTAAAATCGATTCATAATGTCGTCTCACCCTTTCCTCTGGGGGAAGTTGCCCATCATCATTATTGTGAGGTAAGACTTCAAGTAATTGCCCCTGTTCATCACGATGCGTTTTCAGTATAGGATGGACAATCAAATGCACCGTTAAGCCTTGTCGATTTAAGGCCATGCGAATGGAATCGACTAAAAAAGGCATGTCTTTAATGATCAGGCTGACAATGGTATGGGCCGATTGCCAACCATCTTGTTCAAATTGGGGATTATAGACACGGACTTTGGTTTGATCGGCAGTATATTGACGGGCAAAGCGCCAGTAGGCGATGGCTGTGCCATACAAATTAGACACACTACCCCGCTCAAGCAATTCTTCAGGCGCGACATAGTGATAAAAATGTTGAACAAAGCTTTTGATTTGTTGCGCTTCAGGTTCTAAAAATTTTTCATCAACCCGAGCGATGATTTTTGCCAGTAACTCTGCGGCTTTTTCTGTAGGTGTTAATGCCATTTTTTTTTCTATCCTGTAGGGTGGGTAACGTGTTTTTGTTGCCCACCTTAAGCTCAATGTAGGGTGGATAACGTGTTTTTGTTGCCCACCAAGCGTTCTATCCGACTTGATGTCAGCCACGATAGTGTCTAAGATTTGTGATTTCTTTCACGATGTTTTTGGGTAATAGAAAGGTGTCACAATACACTCGCTCAACTTCTCGTTCACAGTCATGCACAAAAATATCGCCACCTTGATTGATGAGTTGTGAAGCGGTGTAAATACTTTTCATGCGGCCCGGCGCATCATCACCATAGCCAATGGGCGCATCGACTAAAATGATATCCCAGTGAGTTTGAAGGATTTCTGGGTTTAAATCTAATGTCAGTTTATCGGGTTTGTTAAGCCATATTTTCCAGTCACGCAGTTTGGTTTCATAAGACACCCGATAAGCCGACCATTCTGGATAGCGCGACTTAAATTCATTGAACCAAACTTGATGTTCTTCAAGCAATACCGTTTGCCCTGCTCGATTAGCGGTTACCCAGAGTAAACTATCGTTTCCTAAACCAAATACGAGCAATTTGCACTCTGTTTTTTGCTTGATTTGTGTCAGAATCGCATCTAATTGTTTGACGCTCAGTTGAATGCCAATTATGATTCTGAGTCGTTTTAAATACTTCAGTTTTCCGGTTTTCTCCCACAACAAGAACCAACGCACTAATAATTTATCCTTGAAAGCTTGAGGAAGAAATTTCCGGGTTTTAATCCCTATTTTGAATCCAAGTGGCAAGTGTTTTTTAATCTCATTCAAAATCATACTGAGCCTCAAATTGTCGTTCAAAATTTGCTAAAGATTTGATTTTTATATTAATAAATGTAGGGTTGGTTCGCTCGTAGAGACGCGATGCTTCGCGTCTCTTCTTCTCTTCTTCGCGTCTCTTCTTCTCTTCTTCGCGTCTCTTCTTCGCGTCGAAACGATGCGTCTCTTCTTCGCGTCGAAACGATGCGTCTCTTCTTCGCGTCGAAACGATGCGTCGACGCGAGGCATCGCGTCGAAACGTCTCTGTTGCCCAGCATCTAAAATAGATTTTCAAACCAAATTTGCTGTGCCCAAATTGGAGTGCAAAATTTATTTTGCCTAGCCCACTCCGACCTCAATGCCATTAAGTTAAGAATAAATCCATACAGGTATGGCTCCCAAGACGAAGAGGGTGGGCAACCACGTTACCCACCCTACAAAAGAACGAGTTATAAACTGACAACTTGTATCATTTCATAAGATTTTTCTTGAATGATTTGGATTAATGATTCTTTAGTCAGTTCTAGCAACGCTAATACGGTGACAACGACTCCTGCTCGGCCTTCTTCTAGTGTAAAACAGTTTACAAAATCAAGACGGGAGGCGGTTTTTAATTTTTCTAAAATTAAACTCATGCGTTCTCGCACAGAAAGCGGTTCAGACATGACTTGATGTGAAGTAAATAGCGTTGCCCGTTCCATGACATCTCGCATGGCAACCAGTAAGGCCGTCCAACTGATGTTGGGGATGATGATTTCTTTCGGGATTTTAGGCCGTTCTACAGAGGCGATGAAAATCTCTCTCGCTATTCGAGGTAAGGCATCTAAATCTTCCGCTGCTTGTTTGTATTGGGCATATTCTCGTAATTGTTGAACCAATTTGCTGCGTGGTTCATTTTCTATTTCATTCTCTTTGTCTGTTGTGGGGAGCAGCAAGCGTGATTTGATTTCCATCAACAGGGCTGCCATAACCAGATATTCTGCGGCTAAATCTAACTGTAGCTCTTTCATTAATTCAATATAGTGCAGATATTGCTGTGTGATTTCAGCAATGGGTATATTCAGAATATCTAAATTGTGGCGTTGTATCAGGTAAAGTAAGAGATCCAAAGGCCCTTCAAAGCTTTCGAGGAACACTTGTAGGGCATCTGGTGGCACGTAGAGATCGGTCGGCCATTTTGAAAGCGGTGCGCCATGCACAAGAGCAGGTGGCGATGTTTCAACTTCTTCAACCGTGGCCGGCGGTGAGGCTTCAAGTGGTGTTTCTTGAACAATGGCCGGCGGTGAGGCTTCAACGGGTGTTTCTTGAACAATGCCGGACTGTGAATCATTCATCATATTCTGTTCAGGGTTCAACGGTAGAACAGGCCCATAACTTGCCGTACTTCTTCAAGTGTTTCACGGGCAGTAACGCGGGCTTGTTCACAACCTTCACTCAAGATGGCGCGTACTGATTCTGGTTCTTCAATATAATTTAAAGCGCGTTCTCGTATGGGTGTTAATTCGGCCACTATCGCCTCTATTATCGGTTGTTTGCAGTCTACGCAACCTATTTCAGCACGACGACAGCCATTTTGTACCCAAGTTTTGATGTCATCCTTGCTATAAATTTGATGAAATTGCCAGACGGGGCATTTTTCGGGATCACCCGGATCAGTGCGTCGTATTCGTGCTGGATCGGTGGGCATCGTGCGTAGCTTTTTTTCGATAATGTTAGGGGGCTCACGTAGGGCAATGGTGTTTTGGTAGGATTTGGACATTTTCTGTCCATCTAAGCCGGGCATTTTAGCCGTTTCAGTCAACAAGGCTTCTGGTTCTGGCAAAATCGTTTTATTTTGGCCTTCTAAATAACCTAATAGACGCTTCTTGTCGCCAAGGGAGACATTTTGCTGGTTGTCTACCAAGGCTTTAGCCCGTTCTAAGCCTTCATCATCACCTTGTTCTTGATAGCGTTTTCTTAATTCCTTATAAAGTTTGGCATTTTTTTTGCCCATTTTACGAATCGCTTCTTTAACCTTTTCTTCAAAATCGGGCTCGCGTCCGTAGATATGGTTAAAACGCCGTGCTAATTCGCGGGTAAATTCAACATGGGCGACTTGATCTTCACCCACCGGCACTAACCCGGCTTTGTAAACTAAAATATCAGCACTTTGTAAAAGCGGATAGCCTAAAAAACCGTAAGTGGATAAATCTTTATTTTGGAGTTTTTGTTGTTGATCTTTGTAAGTGGGGATACGTTCTAACCAACTGAGTGGTGTAGACATGGACAACAGTAAGTGCAATTCGGCATGTTCTGGCACTTTGGATTGAATAAATAAGGTGGCTTCCCCAGGGTTAATACCGACAGCTAACCAATCTACCACCATATCCCAGACGCTTTGTGCAATTACCCCGGTATTATCATATTCGGTGGTCAAGGCGTGCCAATCTGCAATAAAAAAATAACAGTTGTATTCATGTTGTAAATTGACCCAATTATTCAACACACCATGTAAATGGCCTAAATGCAATTTACCTGTCGGTCGCATCCCGGATAAGACACGCGTAGATGAATTCAAATTTTTCTCCTCAAGTATTTAAATGCTAAGTACTGAACCACAAATAAACAGGTATTTTACCGCAAAGAGACGCTTCGCGTCTCTAATTACAAATAAACATTGCTTCTATTAAAATACCTGAAAATTTATGCTTCAGTACTTAATTAATAATAAATCAGTTTCGGTATTTTAATAAAGGGGCAACCTTCGGTATTGCCCCTACAGTTAAACAACATTTTTTATTTTCAGAATCCCACCAGCGAGAAGAATTGTTGGGACATGAAGTTGATTAGGGGATGTAAAATCTTTTCCAAAATGCCCGTGACTAGCAAAATGACTAGAATAATCAAACCAAAGGGTTCAAGCCGTCCAAATGATATCGCTAATTCACGCGGTAAAGCACTGTGCAATACTCGTCCACCGTCTAGGGGTAATATGGGTAATAAATTCAGTATCATCAAAATGAGATTGATTAAGATACCCGCACTGCCCATATAAACTAAAAAAATGGCCGGTTCAAATTCGGCAGTGAGAAAAAAACCCAATTTAGCCACAATAACCCAGAAGATGGCCATCAGCAAGTTAGCACCTGGCCCAGCTAAAGCGACTAATGCCATATCGCGGCGGGGTTGTCTCAGTTGACGAAAATTGACGGGTACAGGTTTAGCCCAGCCAAATACAAAGCCACTGATGACTACCATCAGTAAGGGCAAAATGACTGTGCCTATCAGATCGATGTGTTTAATCGGGTTCAATGTGACGCGACCTTCTCGATATGCCGTGCTATCACCCAATTTAAAGGCAACCCAAGCATGAGCCGCTTCATGTGCGGTAATAGCAAATAAGATGGGTAAGGCCCATATACTTATTTGTTGTAAGAGTGTTAATTCAGCCATCAGTTATCAGTTATCAATTGTAGGTGGGCTTCGATTATTGCCCACCGTTCAGTTATCAATCATTTTAATATAAAAACGGTTTGGAAACGATTTTAGCTTGAAAAGCACAGCATCGATGAAATAAGCAGGGATCAGCCGCGTTAGATTTTTCTGATGTGACGATTTTGAATGGTGAAAGTTTAGATTGAGAAGCCCGTGGAATGGGATGGGTAATGGCTAAATCAGTCTATTGCCGTTTTTCAACCCATTACTAATACTGTTAATCTGTTTTAAACACATCGACCGGCCCTTTACCGTGTCTTATAATTTCTGGTGGTTCAGTCATCATATCAACGATGGTGGTGGGTTCAAACCCACAATGTCCACCATCTATGATCAAATCGACTTGTTTTTCTAATAATTCTTTTATTTTATCAGGCTCTGTTTCTGGTATGTCTTGCCCTGGCATGATTAAAGTGGAACTCATAATCGGTTCCCCTAAGATTTCTAAAATGCCTTGTGCAATAGCATTATCTGGCACACGTAAACCAATGGTTTTACGTTTAGGATTTTGCAAACGGCGCGGGACTTCATGGGTGGCTTTGAGTATAAACGTGTAAGGGCCAGGGGTTATCGATTTCATCAAGCGAAACGTGGCATTTTCAACTTTAGCATAGCTGGCAATTTCCGATAGATCGCGGCATACCAAAGTAAAATTATGGTTTTTGTCCGTTTGACGAAGGTGACTCATTCGTTCCATTGCGGCTTTATCGCCGATCTGGCAACCAAAGGCGTAACAAGAATCAGTCGGATATATAATGATGCCACCAGCACGTATGATTGCAACCGCTTGTGTGATCAGCCTTTTTTGCGGATTTTCAGAGTGGATCGTAAAAAAGTGAGTCATAGCTTGAAGAATAAAAAAAGTGATTTGAAATTCAGTTATATGTGGAGTGAAATTGTCATTCACTGAATTGACATCAATCCATGTCTTATTAAAGCTCGCATTTTATGATCCTACCGGCGCTGTCGTCAATCAAGTTCAGGTGTTTATTCGTTCAGTAATTAAATATATTATCAGTTCATTAGTTCATGCTTTTATAAGTCAATCTATTTTTGACGGCGCTTTTGGGCAAAGTTTAGTTTGGAGTACCCATTTTAGTAAGTGAGATTTCCGTACAAACTTTAGTTTGTGACACAGAGGAACACAGAGACACAGGATGATTAGAATTTGTAGAATGATTTGAAGTCAAAGGCGTGAACGTGCTTTCTGGCCACAGAACGCCTTTATTGGCGTTGGTAAAGCAAATCCCAAACATTATGTCCTAAACGTAGTCCGCGTTGTTCAAATTTAGTCAATGGACGTTCCGCAGGCCGTTCTGCAAAACCGCTTGTGCAATTGATAAACTCAGGATCGGCTTCTAACACTTGTAACTGATATTCGGCATAGTCTTGCCAATCGGTGGCTAAATGTAGATAACTGCCTGATTTCATTCTATTCGCTAACAATTTTAGAAAATCGGGTTGTATTAATCGCCGTTTGTGATGACGCTTTTTGTGCCACGGATCGGAAAAAAAAACGTAAACGGCATCTAAACTCTGTGAAGGGATACCGTCTTGTAATACCTCTACCGCGTCGGCACAAATCACCCGAACATTAGTCAATTGAGCAGCCTCTATCTCCATCAACAAATGGCCGGTGCCTGGACGATGGACATCAATGCCTAAATAATCATGCTCTGGATGGCTTGAAGCCATAGTCACTAAGGCATCTCCACTTCCAAAACCGATTTCTAAATGCTTTTCAGCTTGCCTACCAAATAAGGCCTCTAAATCTAAGACACTTTCAACATCCACGCCGTAACGAGGCCATAACGTTGACAGTGCGCGTTCTTGGGCCGAAGTCATGCGCCCAGCACGCCGGACAAAACTACGGATTGGTCGTCTCATTTCAATTACCAATTGTAAATTATCAATTCCACGCTGCGCGCAAAAACGAAATGTGGAAGTCAATTATCAATTATAGCACCCTTCAAAATAGTATCAAGGCAAAAATTTTTGCCTGGGGACAACTTTATATCCATAAATTTATAGCCTAAAATCAATAATATATTCGCAAATCAAAAAACAAGAACTGAAGAGCGCCTCAATTATAAATGTAGACCACAAAATTCCAAGCACAAGTTTTTGCGCGCAAAAGGGTGTCGAAGGGAAGCTACGCTAAATCAATTATCAATGTAGGTAGACAACAAGATGATCGGTGGGCAATAAGGATGAACGGTGGGCATGATCGGTGGGCAACAATCGAAGCCCACCCTACAACTGATTAATTCTGATTAATTAATAGTAATGACAATTCTACCGCCTTCTTCAAGACAATGAAGTTTTCCTAGCTTAACGGATTTTTCGCTGGCATCATAACAATACATGATTTCATGCTTTTGAAATAATTCAGCAACTCTACCCCGTTTCCAAAGTGCCTCTAAATGTTCAATATCATTCTTATTGTGTAACCATAATACCCCAATATGGCCTTGTAACGCGATATTAATGGCCCGACGCAGTCTTGCCCCTAAGCTATTAGGATCACGCAAATCACTTGAATCAGCTGAAGAATTCAGCAAAATGGTTTCTAAATTAATGCTATTTTGGATAGATTCATTGAGCAAGCCATAGACAATATGCACTTTTTTAAAATGTAATCCTAACAATTGATACAGTCTTTGCTTTGGAGTCAAGTACCTTCTGAGAATTTGGTAGTCTTGATCGGCATTGATGACTAGCGTCAATTCTTCTTCTTCGGCGTTCACCTGCAAAGCAAGTCCTTTAAGTCTCAGGCGAGCCAATGCCCTAACAGAAAAGGTTTCTGTATCTGCACAAAACTGATTGAGCATATAAACACTGCTTTGCAGATGCCAGTTGGTATCCATGACTCCCTTATAACAACAGTTCAAAAGTTAAAAAAACATGCCTTCTAATGGTGATGAGGCACTACCATAACGTTTACGTGGCATACGGCCTGCCAAAAAGGCCTCGCGCCCCGCTTCAATCCCTTTCTTCATGGCTTGAGCCATCAACAAAGGCTGTTTTGCAGCGGCTATTGCGGTATTCATCAAAACACCATCACAGCCAAGTTCCATGGCCATCGCGGCATCCGAGGCCGTACCAACACCGGCATCGACTAAAATCGGGACATGCGCGTTTTCGACAATATTCACAATATTAAATGGATTACGAATCCCAAACCCTGAACCAATCGGCGCTGCCAGTGGCATCACCGCGACACAGCCTAGTTCTTCAAACCGTTTTGCCATGATAGGATCATCGTTAGTGTACACCATCACTTGAAAGCCTTCTTTAATTAAGATTTCAGCGGCTTCCTTCGTAGCAGTCATATCAGGAAACAGGGTTTTTTCATCGCCTAAAACTTCTAATTTGACTAAGGTATACCCATCAAGCAGTTCTCGTGCCAAGCGACAAGTACGCACCGCATCAGCGGCCGTATAGCATCCCGCGGTGTTAGGTAAAAGGGTATATTTCTCAGGAGAAATGACATCCAACAAATTAGGTTGTTCCGGATCCTGACCAATATTAGTCCGTCGAATAGCCACTGTAACGATTTGTGCGCCACTGGCTTCAATCGCAAGACGAGTTTCTTCCAAATCTCGATATTTGCCCGTTCCCACAAGCAAACGTGAAGTATAATTTTTACCCGCAATGGTTAAGGGTGTGTCGGTAAAATGACGTTCAGACATAGCCGTTATCAGTTATCAGTTATCAGTTATCAGTTATCAGTTATCAGTTCCACGCTAAAGTTTTTGCGCGCAAAAACTTCTTAAGTGGAAATCCGTTTTTGTAGGGTGGGTAAGCGGGCCGTTAAAAATCAATTTTTTTCCCCTGCACTTTCGCCCGCTTGCCCACCATTTAACAACATAAAACTATATTTAATGGGTTTTCTGTTCATAATTGCGTTAAAAACGCAACACAGAGGGTCACAGAGTTTCACAGAGGTTCTACTGATTATACCCCGTGGTACCCCGTTGAAAATTTTTTTTGACAAACAATCAGATAAGTGATTAGACTATCACACTTTTTTGAATTTAAGAATACTAACGTATTCATCTTTAATGCCCATAATATCATCCATAACCTCATCCATTCCTATCAAAATCCATCCACTATTTTGATACAAAATTATGCGCTCGGAGGCTTGACGACTTAAACAAGAATGGGTAACAACTTAAGAGTCAACCCTCGCCAATGGCAACCTTACCACCTATCAGTTTTCGTAGAGACGCGATGCTTCGCAGAGACGCGAAGCATCGCGTCTCTACATACAATGAATTAAATAAAACTGATAGGTGGTAAGAATGGCAACAGTTCGCCTTGACATGCCGAGGTAACGCCCCGATTTAGTGCAAAAAGACTCAATTGTTCCATTTTAAAACCGTTGATAAACACTTCCTATAACTGATAACTGATAACTGATAACTGATAACTGAGCGTATGAGCAACTATTTCAAAGGCAGTTTAGAATTTTTAGGAATTTTCTTAGCCTTAGTCATTTCCTATTATGAACTCAAAGAAGCCATTCCCAACGATCCAATTATTATATTGGAAGTTGAGAAATTGAAAACACCACGCGATACCCCCGCGTATTCGCTCACGGGTATCGTTTCAGATCAAGAATATTTACTGGAATCAATCAGACTGTTCCCCAATTCCCAAAACCCAGTCAAACGAGCCACGTTTAAATACGATAAATATCCCAAAGATGTTGACTTACTTGAAATTCAAAGTACCACGCCTCACACCTACCTGATATCAAGAGCGTTGTTGCAAGAAACATTTGGGGAAGACAACAGCTTTGCCTTTGAATTTTTAGATAACAATCGCTTCGACTTCTACTTTCAATTTGAGGGCATTGAAACTGAAAAAGCAACATTTGAATGTAATATGCTTGCCGTTGACAACCTCAGCATTCCCTGTGAAGTCAGGGAAACAGGCTATCTCTCACTGTTTCGTGGTATTCCGTGGTACTTCCTTGCCGCCTTAGTGGGAATTTTATTAATGATCATCATTGAAGTGGTTGATATTTTCTTGAAACGAGGGGCTAAAAAACGCCACCGTCGTAGCTCGAAAACAAACCGAAATAGAAATAAGCTCACATCTGAAAAAGACTGAAAGGGGGTACGTGGTGAAAATAGAACATCATGAAATCATGCACTATGCTATTTTTTTCATAGTGCCTGTCTTGTTAATCTGGTATCACAATTGGCTCATCAGTCACATAAAACAAGTTAATCAACAATTAGCCACGGCCCATGAAGCTAAAGCACAAATCGCCGTCTCGCTGGGCTTGTTCATTTGTACAGTGCTATTAATGTTATTCTTGGCCCCGTCTTTACCCCATTTGTGGAGTGACTATGGATTACTCGCGATTGGTTTTACGTTAATATCAAGCCTCCTGATTATGCGTTTCTTTCTCAGCCGGCTGTTAAAAGAAATGAGATGTCAGCGACTTTTTTTCAAATTGTTTATCAATCAGTATTTTTTATTAACCCTCTTTTTTATGATTGCCACTGAATTATTAGTGTTATACTGGCTAAAAGAGAGCACGATTTACGTTCAAGATCAATTTTTGCAATTTGTGATGGGATACGCCCTGTTAATGATAACAGGCAGTATTTTTTTAAATGTTCCAAAACAAAAAGGGCCTTTTCTAAAACAAGAATGGCGCTTAACAGTGGTTGCGATAATAGACCCTATTATTGTCATTAGTTTTTCTGTTATTTTGTTATATGTTTTACTGAATCTGTTTTATCAATTTTTATTATGATAAGCATTTGATAAACAGTGATTTTTGCGAATAAATCTTTGTCGTTATGCTTTTTGATCATCCTGCAATAGAGATGATGACAGTGACAAAAAACGCTGATTTAACTGATTGTCCTGATTGACGCTGATTAAATTCTAATCGTTTAACATTAGACATCAGTCAATATCAAAAATATCACTGTTTTAAAAACGGATGTGATCATTGATAATTGATTTAGCGTAGCTTCCTTTCGGTTTCACGCCATTTTTGCGCGCAAAAACGGTATTTAGCGCGCTAAATGTGGAATTGATCATTCATATAAAGCGGGAAAATAGGAAACAATAGAATGGAATGGCACATTATCACCGGCAGTAAAGGCGGTGTCGGTAAAACATTACTCGCCTTACTTTTGTCAGCACACTCTCTTGAAAACCGCAAAGGGAGTCTCCTTGTGCTAGATTTAAATAGCATGAATGCAGATTTTTCTAGGTTGCTTTTTTACCAAAAAGAAGAAGGCGAGCCGCTTGCAATCGCGATACCGACACAAGAACGGAACAATGAACAAATCGTTTTACAAAAAACATTTTCATTGAATCACCAAGGTTATCCAAACTACTACGTGGTTGGTTGGCCCCTCAATCCGTTTAGAATGTATGATCCTTCAATGTTTGCTAAATTACTGTCTACGCTTAAAACATCGGCCGCCCCGATTATTGAAGAAAAATTAGGTATTCCCCCTTTAGAAACCGTCATTATTGACACCAATTATCATTTTTGTAATATTTTCTCAGAACAAGATATCGACTATACTGAATACACAGAAGGCGCACTCAACCGTGACAGTATCACGATCTGGTTTATGTGGGTTTATCGCCAATTAGAAAACCTTATCCGACTTAAATATAATGACGCAACAGTGATCAAACTCACAGCGGCCGCGATTGAACGCAATATCAAAAGCCACCGCAGCCCCAAAAGCCCTTTTATGCACGTCTTTGGGCCAGCCACATTGATATCGTCTAAACCCCAAGATGGAGAACACGGTATCGGTTCATTCATAGCCCGGAAAATTTATCAAGCCATTACCCAAAATAAAGACGTTCATATTGAAGAACTTGGACAACTGGAAGGCTTATCACTTGGAGAAGGCGTCAGCTTTAGAGAGTGGCTACGTCGGCTTGATATTGCCCACATCGCTGCCGAAAAAGATGGCGATCCCCGTCACCACTTTTTAGATATACTCATCAAAGCCACTCGCGTACCTTTGAAAGATGAAGCAGACTCAATAGAACGTCCAATGAACGTCATACCCATGTCCATTTATCACAATGAATTACAATACTATACCGACGGGAATTATCGAGATGTGATCGCCGAACTGAGAAATTTTGACATTTACGACAATTTTTCCAAACTGATACGATAGGATATGAAACTCTTTATTTACACAGCCCATGAAGCCACACCCTTTAAAGGCTTATTTGAACCCCTTGGTAGTTTTCACAAAGTCATTTTATCGAATCATGACGAACAGATAAAACGGTTTAATCAACACGAAGGAACACAGATTAAAGACTTGCTACCTGAAGGTATTATTGATCCTGATGAAATGGTATCTTACATATCACCTGAGGATAGTAGCCTTTTTTTCATTCCTGAAGAAATGCAAGAGACGTTTATGAAACTCCTTAAAAATCTCTTTAAAAAAACCAAGTGGACGGAAGAAGAACCCCCTCACAAACCGTCAAAAGACGAGATTGGATTGGTGGGTAATAACGATTTGTCTGAATTTTACGACAACCTTGAAACGCAAACTGTTTTACAATCTGTTGAGGATGATACCATGAGTAAGAAACAAGAACTGGAAGACTTATTTAATGCCATAGCCCAGGATGACAATGAAATTGACGCGGTTTTGGTTTGTACCAGCGATGAGACGAAAATCAGAATCGCCTATTCAAGTCAGCCAAAAGAAGGCAGTCGGCAAGTCGATGTCGATTCCTTCACTGTGCAAATCCAACATTTTGTGTCCATGCTCAAAATGACTAATAAAGTGAACGATCACATTGGTTCACTCAAAACAGCAGAATTGCTCTTCTCAGGTGGCATTGTGCATATCACCCATCTTCCCCAATTGGGTGAATACACCTTCCTGGTTTTTGTCAGCGCAACGGAAGAAGGAATAGAATTGTTGGCCCTTCACAGAAAGCGCAATTTGGACAAAATCATGACGCTGCTTGGTGAAATGCTTGGATAGGCATAAGACGATGGGGGCAATCCATTGTGGTTGCCCTTTTTGGACTTGGTTTATAAATGTCCAAATCATTCCCAACAAAAAACATGAAATTGAATCATATCACCCTTGAAAATTTTCGCGCAATTTCTAAATTAGCATTACCATTTAACCCACAGTTAACCGTCTTAGTTGGCAATAACGCAGCGGGTAAAACGACTATTCTTGATGCCATTGCCATAGGCTTGGGCACGGTGTTGGCACGTTTACCTCATCAGAGCAATAAAGACTTTTGCCTCAACGATATTCGGCAAGCATTAATTAGTCACTCACCTTGATAATCCCACCTTAACTGAACGCTCAAGCACCCCTTATGCACGAGTGACTTTGGAAACGATGGACGGGATTATTTGGGATCGGACTCAAAAACGTGATCAAACCGAACCCACTCAACAAGCCATTCCGCCGCCAAAAAACTTGAATGAACTTCATGTGTTTTTGGATCAGATTATTAATGATGTGCAAAACGGCAATCTTAAAATAAAATTGCCTATCATCTCCTATTATGGTACTGATCGCGCCGTTTTCCCTTCACTTCAAGAACAACTTCACACAAATCTCCTCCAAGAAAGTCATTCGGCGTTTGCATACTCAAACTTCAATCACGGCACAACTCGATTTTTCGGCAACGCCGCGTTACACCAAAGGGGGATTATTTGCTTGGACGATTTATGATTATCCCTTAAAACAAGCTATTAAGTACTGAAGCACAAATAAACCGGTATTTAAGGACAAAGGGCTGTAGCTAAGGATTGCCCAGACATAAGGCTCGTAGGGGCAATCCCTTGTGGTTGCCCCTGGTTGCTTCTATTAAAATACCTCAAAATTTAGGGTTCAGTACTTATTGATAATATTGTAAAACGTCTGATTAAAGGGATTTCTAACATTGAAGAAGCCAAATCAGCATTACCCAGCGTGAAATATGAAGGATTTTTAGTGGCTGCCGTTGAACGTTGGAAAGAATATCAACAACAAACAGGAGAATGATTTTGGGTATTGATGCTCATGCAATCTATGATTGTGAACTTTCTGAAGAAAAAATACTCTCTTTACCCAGTATTTTGAATCAACGTGAAGAAGAGTTTAAAAATATCTGTGCGAGAAAATTGACTCTGACAGAATCAGGGCAAGTATACAAATGGGAAGAAGACGGTGTCATTGTGTATGAAGTAGCAGGAGAATGGGGCTTTGGAATTTATATTGCAGATCAACGCATTCGTTTTTGGCATAGTTCAAGGTGGAAGTTTGTCTTGAGGCATGAGGGCTATCACCACGATGAATACTTTAAAGTCGCAAAGTTTATAGGACAATTACTTGAGGCAAAGCGTATTTTATATCTTTCTGATTATTTAGAGGGCCAATTTGAAGAAAACACTCCATTTGAGGTGATAAAAAAGACGCTTGGTAAACCGAGTGATCCGAGTCAGAGGTACGAAATCAAAGAAGGTTATTGGAATATATTCTTTTACGAGGAACTCAATTGCCGAAAGCAAATTTGGTTTGAAAATCGGGCAGCAAAATAAATTTGGAACGAAAATTGGGCTGCAAAATAAATTTGGAAGGAAAATAGAAGCAAAATTAATTTGGAACGAAAATAACAAAGAATAAAATTAAGTGTTTGTTTTTATTTAAGAAAAAGAATAAACTTCATCTTGAACCGTTATTCTAAAAAAACGAAAATGGTGGGTTTAGCTTCGCTGGTTTGCGACTCGCTTCGCTCCACTCTACCCACCCTACAACTATCACTTTTAATTACACCCGGAAATTAAACTTTAATTGTATGGATAATATATTTGAGTTAGAATTTTTAACGGAAATCTAGCTTTTGCAAAATGAATTTGGAACGACAATTTGGCCTTTGCAAAATGAATTTGGAACGACAATCTGGAGCAAAACATGCCAAGAAAAAAACGTGGGTGTATAGCCCACCAAAACCACCTAAGCCGAAGGTAACTGAATCGGTTAAAGCCGATTTACAGAAAAAGGCTGATAACCTGATTGAAACGGTTATTAAGCCTGAACATGTCAAAGAACCTCCAAAGGAGGGGGATTTGAATTACATTGTGGACATTTATTCAAAATGGTATCGGAGTTATTTTTATTTCTGTGCCAAGTATAATTGTCCAAGCCCAAATGCCATTTATCCTTCATTTGAAACGAAGTTTGCGAGAATGGAGTACCTCGAAAATGGTCGTTTTAATCTGTCATACATGAGACATACTCAGCAGTGGTGGGAGATTTTTACCGATTTACCTATGGATGAATGCTTGAAGCAGATAGGAGATGGGGCGCATTTTATGCCATAAGGAACGTGGCTGACAATAAACAAGAGACGCAAGAGACGAAAAGATTTCTTTTTGCGTCTTTAGCGTCTTTAGCGTCTTTAGCGTTTATTTCTTTTTCAATCGCGAAAGCGAAACCAGTTGCATTCGACATAACCAGCATGAAACGAAGGAAAGCTGATAGACGCACTGCATCAGAGACGCGAGGCATCGCGTCTCTACGATGCTACGCTTTATCCGCCAAACTTTTCAACAAGGTTTGCTGGGCAGAAATGGCAGGCGTCTCATCTTCAGGAATTAGGCGGGTATAATGGCCTTCGCTATTCAGTACCCATGCTTGAGTATTGTCTTGCAAATACAACTTCAAACCTTCCTCAACGACACGCTCTTTGAGTTTAGGATTTTCAATGGGAAAACATTCTTCTACCCGCTTTAGCAGATTACGAACCATCCAGTCAGCACTGGCACAATAGACTTCTGGTTTGCCGCCATTTAAAAAATAAAAAATGCGGGTGTGTTCCAGAAAACGGCCTACGATAGAACGGACATGAATATTCTCGGAAATGCCTGGAATACCGGGTCGTAAGCAACATATTCCGCGCACAATTAAATCAATTTTGACACCCGCTATTGAAGCTTGATATAAAGCGTGGATGATGCCAGATTCCGCTAAAGCATTGATTTTAGCCATAATATGAGCGGGTTTCCCTTGGCGAGCCGCTTCGGTTTCACGTTCAATGCGTCTTATCAAGCCGGCATATAAGCTGAACGGTGATTGTAACAGCCTCTTCAACTTCGCTCCCCGTCCAAGGGTCGTCAGCTGCATGAACATTTTATGCACGTCTTCACCAATATCCTCATTACAGGTTAATAAGCCATAATCCGTATAGATACGTGCAGTACGATCATGGTAGTTACCGGTGCCTAAATGCACATAACGTTTGAATTTGTTAGCCTCACGACGCACAACTAAAACCATTTTGGCATGGGTTTTATACCCGACCACACCATAAACAACATGGGCACCGGCTTCTTGTAAGCGAGTCGCTAAACGAATATTCGCTTCTTCGTCAAAACGGGCACGTAGTTCTACCACGACAGTCACTTCTTTACTCGAACGTGCTGCTTCTACTAAAACATCAACTAACACAGAATCCGGCCCAGTGCGATACAGCGTTTGTTTAATGGCTAAGACTTTTGGATCGCTTGCCGCTTGACGCACAAAATCAATGACAGGGGTGAAAGATTGGAATGGATGATGTAGCAGGATGTCGCCTTCACGGATAGTCGCAAATAAATTGCGTCCCAAGCTGGTGGGAATACTCGGCTTAAAACTGGGATATTTTAAATCGGGGCGATCCACTAAATCTAGCAAGGACAATAAGCGATTGAGATTAACTGGCCCATTAACCTGATATAAGTCTTGTTGAGTGAGTCCAAAATGTTTTAATAAAAAGTTAATCATTTTGTCGGGACAATTGTCAGCGACTTCTAAACGTACAGTATCCCCATAGCGGCGGCCAAGTAATTCACCTTCTAAAGCACGTAGCAAGTCATCCACTTCTTCTCCATCAACAAACAAGTCGCTATTACGAGTGACTCGAAATTGGTAACAACCGGTGACAGTCATGCCCGGAAATAAATCTCCCACATGGGCATGGATGACAGAAGAGAGAAAAATAAAATCGTAGGGGTGTTCAGATAATTCAGGGGGTAATTGAATGAAACGCGGTAATGAGCGTGGTGCCTGTACGACGGCCATACCGCTATCGCGCCCAAAGGCATCTTTCCCTTCGAGGGAAACAATGAAATTCAAACTTTTGTTGAGAATACGTGGAAAAGGATGGGCGGGATCTAAACCAATGGGACTTAAGATGGGCAGCAGTTCATTATCAAAATCGTCACGCACCCATTTACTGAGACGTTTACTCCAACTATCGCGCTTGAGAAAGTCAATCCCTTCTTGTTTTAATGCGGGTAAAAGTTGTTCATTGAGTAAACGGTATTGTTCATCAACAAAATCATGAGCGGCGACGCTGATGCGATTCAGCACTTCTTGTGGAGAAAGATTATCAGAGCCTGCTTGCACGGAACCGACGGCGACTTGTTGTTTTAAACCGGCCACCCGTAATTCAAAAAATTCATCTAGGTTGGTGCTTGCAATACACATAAACCGTAAACGTTCCAGCAAGGGCATTTTTTCATCTTGAGCTTGTGCCAAAACCCGATGATGAAAAGCCAGTAGGCTTAATTCACGGTTGATATACAATTCTGGACGGGTGATATCGAGTTCTTCCTTCTCATCAAGTGTAGGCGTTTTTTCTGCCGGAAGTGTCGTCGTCAGCGTTTTATTGGAGTTCTTTTTGGAATGTGTCGTGTTAATATTGGAACCCATAAGGCAATCACTCTTTTGTTGTTATCAGTTATCAGTTATCAGTTATCACTGTTCGCTTTATCAAAACCTTGATATTCTTGATGTTGAGGAAAAAATGGAATACAGCACGCAACAACCCTTCTGGGTTGGCGGTATTATTATTTTAGATTATATTCAACCCCGAAGGGGTTGGGGCTTTATCGCTTGACACCCCGCCCAAAGTAACACTTGGGGCTATTCACATTCAATACCTTCGGTATTGGCGATATTATTATATCATTTAGGAAAGTCATTATGCCTGTTAACAATCCCCGTCATTCGCGTTTTTTCTGGCGTTCTTCTGCCATGTTTGGCATTTTAGATACCCAATACCAATTTAAGGAAGTGAATTCTGCTTGGGAAAGCAGCCTTGGATTATCGACAGGGCAATTGCTGGCTAAAAGTTTTTTAGATTTTGTTCATCCCGATGATCAACCCATTACTCAATATTATTTTGAAAAATTAACTAAAGGCTTGCCTTCTGTGTCGTTTTCTATTCGGTTTCGCCATTACAATGGTATTTACCGTAACCTGTTATGGGAAATTAATGGCGCAGCATCGGCTGAGTATGCATATCATGTCGTTGGAATGGATATCACTGATCGAGAGCAACCGATGGTGGCCGATGAGATGATCAGTGTGCTACAGGAAGGCGTGGTTTTACAATATGCCAATGGCACAATTGGGGCGTGTAATCCAAGTGCTGAACGCATTTTGGCTTTATCTGCTGATCAAATGATGGGATGGACTTTGATTGATCCAGATTGGCACTTGATCCGCGAAGACGGTTCTCCCTTTCCCACAGAAACGCATCCCGCTATTTGTACTTTGCGAACAGGACAATCTTATGCGGATGTGGTTATTGGAATCGTGAAGCCTGATGAGTCGTTGATTTGGATTCGTATTCATTCTTATCCCTTATGGCGAGATGATGTGATGACACCTTATGCCGTTGTCATTTCATTTTCAGATATCACGCAGTATAAGGAAACAGAACAGGCTTTGCGTAAAACGGCAGATTCACCTTTAGAGGGGGGCAGAATAACAGATAATAATTACGATTTGTGGGATTGGGATTTAACAACCAATGAAATGCATTTTTCTCGCCGTTGGGAACAAATGTTGGGATTTGAAGAACATGAATTGTCGGCTCATGTCGATTCTTGGCATAAACGTATTCATCCTGAAGATTATAAGCGAGTGATGGAAGAGATTCAAAATCACTTAGGGGGGACAACGCAAGTTTGTGAAAATAAGCACCGTTTGCAACATAAAGATGGTCGTTATCGCTGGATTTTAAGCCGTGCTGTGATGGTTCGAGACCCATCAGGTAAAGCGCATCGTATGGTGGGAACACATATTGATATTACGGATTCGCGCCGCATTGATGAGAAATTGAATGAAGCGGAAAAAAAATATCAACAGTTAATGGAAATTCAATCCGATGCGATTTTTATGGTGGATGCCCAAACCTTCACTATTCTTGATGTGAATAAGGCAAGCACACATTTGTATGGTTATAGTCGTAATCAGTTGTTGAAATTCAAAACAGTCGAGTTATCGGTACAGCCTGATAAAATGGCACAGTTAATTAAAAAAGGAATGAAATCAACAGTGATGCTGTACCATAAAAAACAAAATGGGACTGTTTTTCCAGCGGAGGTAACCGCAAATCCATTTTTGTATCAAGGTAAACAGGTTTTGATGCTGGCAGTGCGCGATATTTCTGATCGTCAACAGATTGAAACGGCATTATGGGAAAATGAGTCCAAATATCGACAATTGTTTGAAGCGACTTCTAATCCAACTGTGGTGTTCGATGCCAATAGTCAGCACGTTTTTGATGTGAATCAAGCGGCGATAGACTTGTATGGCTATACTAAAGAAGAATGGTTACGGATGAAAACCGAAGAGGTGTCTGCTGAAGCGGTGAAAAAGCGGGGTGCCTTCAGCGCGAGTAAGCGAGTCATTCCGTTGCGTTGGCATAAGAAAAAGGATGGTACCGTGTTTCCGATTGAAATGTCTACAGGTAATACTTACTTGTTTCAGGGGCGATCTTTAGTCTGTGCAACATTGCGTGATATTACGGAACGTAAAGCATACGAAGAGGCATTGCGTCAGGAAAAGGATTTTATCAATTCTTTGGTTCAAGCTTCACCTGCGTTTTTTGTCGCGCTTAATCCGGATGGCACTATCCGTATGATTAATCAGTCTATGCTACAGGCAACTTCATATTCACCTGAGGAAGTTATTAACTCGGATTTTTTAACCACTTTTATACCGAAGCAAGAGCGCCCCTTAGTCTCTACAGAGTTTAATACTTTGATTCAATCTATGCTGCCGTCGTTAATGGAATACCATTTGTTGACTAAGTCGGGTAACCCTTTGCTAGTAGAATGGCATAGCCGTGCTGTTGTGAAAGGGGAGGGGGTACTTGATTACTTTTTTGGTGTTGGCATTGATGTGACAGAGCGTCGAAAAGCGCAAGGCCATTTGCGTTTATTTAAATCTATCATCGAATCCTCGGAAGAAGCGATTGTCGTCAAGAATACGGAAGGACAATTCGTCTACGTTAATCCCGCTTATGAAAGGTTATTGGGACGTTCTTTTAAGGAAATCAAAAAGTTAAAGATGTCCGAACTTTATCCATCCGATTCCTTGTCGATGTTGGAACAAGAGGTTAAACAGGCGTTAGCAAGTGGAAACAGTTGGCAAGGAGAATTAGAGTTTTTTTATAAGGACAAATCAATCTTTCCTATCTGGCAGCGGGTTGATGCGGTACGCGATACATCGGGGAAAATTTTGTTTAATTTTACCTTAATGCATGATATCAGTGAACGTCATCGAATGTGGGAAACGGTACGTAAACAGTGGCAAGAGTATCAGGTTATTTTTCATAAGCTGCCAGCAATGATTTGGTATCGTGATCATGAGAATCGTCTATTACGCCAGAATCAACATGCCGAAGATATCTTTAAACAACACCAAAAAGAACTTGAAGACTATACTGATTGTCAAGAAGTACTCCAATCAGGTTGTCCACAGTTCGGGATTTTGCATTGCCTGAAACAGACACCAGGAAATGGCAATACGGTTGATGATTCTAGCAAAATTTCAGCACAAAATGCAGCCCAGACTTTAGAACAGGCCTCTCTACGTTGGTTACAGTTTGATAAAATGCCTTATCAAGATGAGCAAGGCAATCTCAGTGGTGCTATTGTCTTTGCGATTGATATTACTGAGTATAAAGAGTCATCGTTACCGGCCAATGCCGAACTGGAAACCGATCAACATGAGGCATTATTAGCTTCCGTGTTTGAAACCAGTAAATTGGGGCTTTGCTTGACGGATGATCGTGGCCGTTTTTTAAAAGTCAACCAAGCTTATGCAGACTTGTATGGATATCGTCCAGAGGAATTGGTGGGACAACCCTTTACTAGGGTGCGGCCTATTACTGTCCATGATGAAGCGGTACGTGAATATTATAGTTTACTAACGAGACAAGAGGAACCGGTGTTTGTCCAGCGGCGGAAAGAACAGCACCGCAATGGTCAACTTTTTGACATACAAATCATGATAAACAGAGTCATACTTGAAGATAAACGGCGCTTGTTAGTCAGCATTGTTTCAATGATCAGTGATCAGTGATCAGTTACCCTGTTTAGATTGGACAAAATGCTTGTAGGCAAGTGGGCCGATTAACCTTTTTTCTAAAAAAGTTCATGATTATAATGGATTTGGGGGGTACCAGAAATAATGGGGCTTTGAACGTCACTTTGCCTAGTGACTTCGTTTCCATTATTTGAACCCTCCCCAAAATCCAAATCCGTTAAGTACTGAACCACAAATAAACAGGTATTTTACCGCAAAGAGACGCGAAGCATCGCGTCTCTAATTACAAATAAACATTGCTTCTATTAAAATACCTCAAAATTTATGGTTCAGTACTTAGAATCAAAATATTTCAATAAAATTCTTTATAATCCTTTATCAATGATAAAAAGCCGGTAGGGTAGCTTTCGCGTATCCCACTCTTTACAAATTACAATTCCTCAACAGGCGTGACTTGAGCAGGCAGACGCATCGTAAAAGTGCTGCCTTCTCCAACTTGACTTTCAACCCAAATATCACCTCCCATAATTTGACAAAACTTTTTAGTAATGGCGAGGCCTAAACCATTGCCACTTTTGCGGATTCCAATATCAATTTGCATAAACGCCTGAAATAATTTTTTGATTTGTTCTTGTGTCATGCCAATACCTTGATCGGCAACACGGCATAAAATCCAATCGACACCTTCCACTGTCTCCCGCATCACAGTCAATGAAATCGTACTTTGCTGGGAAAATTTGTTAGCATTGGTGAGTAGATTTAATAAATTTTGCCGCACTTTTGTTAAATCTGCTGACATCGTACCCAATGCCGGATCACACAACACTTTCAACAAATTGGAGTGGTTGACCAACAGCGGCGAAATAGTTGCAACCACATCCTGAATCATCGGCGCTATATCAAAAGTTTCGATATACAAATCCATTTGACTCGATTCAATTCTGGACATATCAAACAAGTTATTGATTAAATCCAATAAATGATAACTCGCACCATGAATATTTTGTAAATCCGGAATCAAATCACTTAAACCTTGCTCCCTGGCATCTTCTTGCAAGATTTCTGTATAACCCATAATAGCATTCATGGGGGTGCGGAGTTCAACTCCCATATTGGCCAAAAATTGTTCCTTCGCTTGATTAGCCGCATGAGTTTGTACTTTGGCCCGTTTCGATTCCAATTTATGTTTTTGAAGTTCTATTCGTGCCTTTTGAATTTGCAAATGCGCTTTTTGCATTTCCTCCTGGAAATGATGTGTCTCAAGTTTGACTTTTTTTAATTCTGTATAGCATCGTTCCCGCTGTTGTGTCTTTTCGGCTTGAGCTAAACGCGAAGCTTGTAAACGCTTGAGACATTCGAGTCGTTCACTGTTGATTTTAACCGCCTTTTTTGCCATCTTTGTCACCATTTCAGCTATGTGACGTAATTCAATGACAACCCATTCGTTTCTTTGTAAACGCCTACTTGACTGTCCCGTTATTTTGTGAGTCATTTGAAGTAACTCTGACAGAGGCAAAATCAAGGTTTTAAAGAATACCAGCACCATGGCCGCTAATAGTATTAAAATGATAACGGCCACAGTGATAAAGGGAAAACGACTCAGTGAATTATCCTCTTTTAATTCTTTGGTACGTTGATAACTCACTAACGTCCAGGGTAACAATCGTAATTTTTGGGAAGACAAAGTATAGTAGTCTCCCTCATCGTTTTTCACCTCAATAGAGGGTATATCTTTGTTAAGAATGTTTTTCCAAAAGGGTTGTTTGATATCCTTGCGGTATAGAAGATTTAAAGCATCACGTTCTTTCGCGTTTAGAAAAGCGAGTTGAGGGCTACCGACGTTTCCTATTTTGCTTAACAACAAACCCGTTTTAAAGTCGGCAAGAAACAATCCACCTGTGTTACCCAATTTGTGGTTTTCAATTTCTTCAAAAAACGTATCAACCAAGATGCTGACACCAACAACCCCTTCAAAAGTGCGATGCTTATGTAGCCCTTGACTAATACTGAACACAGAGCGATGAGTGTAGTCGGCATCAAAATAAATTGGTGTGATTTGTATATCGCTGCTATGCTTACTCAGGTAATACCAAGATTTTCTAGGATCATTAGCATAACTGGGGTCATTCCAAGATTTTTGTAAGGTATATTGCGGTTTGTTATATTTTATTGTGTTACGCAGATCGACATCTTTATGCACCAGCAACAACTTGCCGCGCTGATTAAAGTATTGCCGTGCTTTGAAGGGCTCTAAAGCAATATAACTACTGAAGTGATTTGTTTCAAACTGTAGATTTTCTGCCATCGATTGTTGAATAAAAGTCAAATTCTCTTCTGTTGCTGCAGTGTTCAAAATCGACACTGTCCTTTTGAGACGATGAACCGTTTGTGTCGCTGACTCAATTTCCCTATCCAATCGTTGAGCGAATTGTGCAACAGTCTGTTGCAATGGCAAATAAGCCTTGTCATTTTCTAATTGTCTATTTTGATTGACAAACATCACAATGGACAACATCAGTATCAACGTTATAACCGCGACAAAAAATAATAAAATAGATTTTATACTCAATGTCTTAATCTTCATTTTTTATCTCCGTGTTCAGTTATCAATGATCAATTATCAATGATCAATGATCATTTGAAAAGTCATTTTTTAGTCTTAATTTTATTTAGGGTAGTCATGTGGGTTTTCTTATAGAACGCTGATTTTTTAATCAGTCATTTTTTTAATCAGTATCATTTAGAAGCGTTTATATCAGCGTTCCCTCTTTTATAATTTTATGAGCCCACATTGCAGCACGATCTTATTTCGGATTGACAACATGAATAAACGATCCTTTTCAAACGAAAAAATTGATAACGGTTCACTGATAACTGATAACTGCTCATTGATAACTGATAATTGAACGTCAGGATTCACACACCATGCCAAATCGCATTTTTAATCCAATCCTATTTTTTGTATATGGCATTTTGCTATTATGCCTTACGTTGTTGAGTGCCTGCGACAATTCTCATCAATCCCCTTCTTCCGCACCGGTAACTCAAACCGCAGCAGTTGAGCCGCCTCGTTTTATTCAATTAATATTGACTTACGATAAGGAAAAACAAGAATGGGTTAAAGAAATGACAGATAAATTTAATCGCATTCACTACAAAATAAGCGACGCGCAAATTATTCAGGTTAAAGCCATCCCAATGAGTTCGGCACAAATCATTGATGAAGTGTTATCAGAAAGCCATCAAGTTCATTTAATCAGTCCCGCTTCTAGCGCCATTATCAAACTCGGCAATGCTAAATCGCAAACCAAAATGGGCAAAAATATGGTTGGGTACACCAAAAATTTGGTCTTATCACCCATCGTCATTGCTTTATGGAAACCCATGGCAGAAACGCTTGGTTGGGATAAACAACGTATTGGTTGGGCTGATATTGCGGCCTTAGCTAAAAATCCTCAAAGCTTGACTGCTCATCATTCTCCACAGTGGGGACATTTTAAATTGGGACACCCGCATCCTGAATACAGTCATAGCGGCCTATTATCCTTATTAGCACAAGTTTATGCTGGGGCAGATAAATTGAGCCATTTAACCGTCGCCGATATCAAGCCGCCACAGATAGCGACTTATTTACACGATATTCAACAAACTATAGCCTATTATGGGCATTCTAGCCATTTTTTTAATGCGGAACTGAAAAACAACGGGCCTGATGATTTGAGTGCTGCGGTGTTATATGAACATCAAGTCATCCAATCTTATCAAGATGCCAATACCCCACTTCCACTGGTTGCCATTTATCCCAAAGAAGGGACGTTTTGGAGCGAACACCCTATCGGTATCGTTAAACGTGATTGGGTAACAGCGGCTCATTATGAAGCTGCCCAAGTTTATATTGATTATCTCCTAGATAAACCGCAACAGGAAAAAGCTTTACAATACGGCTTTCGCCCCGCGAATGTCAGTGTACCCTTAGACACACCTATCGACGCAGCGCATGGTGTCAACCCTTTAGCCCCCTTTGCCACCTTAGAAATACCCAGCGTGCCCGTGATAGAAGCCATTATCAAACTGTGGCATCAAAACAAAAAACCCGCCAGCATCGTATTAGTATTAGATAGATCAGGGGGAATGCGAGGGGACAAAATTCGTCATGCTCGTAATAGTGCTTTGCAATTGCTTGACTTATTAAAAGAGCCCGATGAGTTGTCACTGTTATCATTTAACCATCGTCTAAACTGGATAACAGAAAATGCGCCCGTGGGGCAGCAACGTCATCAATTACGGCGGCAAATTAAATACCAATTTGCAGGAGGGGGGACAGCACTTTATGATGCGATTGAACAAGCTTATCGTTTTTTACAGAATGACGCATACCCTGATAAGATACCAATCATCATCGTGCTGAGTGATGGAAGAGACAACCATAGCCAATTGAATAAAAAGGTGTTACTGGACAAGATATCTTATGATAGCGAACAGCATCCGATTCGTATTTTTACCATTGGCTATGGTTCAGAAACCGAAAATAAACCGCTAAGTGAAATAGCCAAAATCACACGAGGCCAATTTTATGACGGGAATACGGCCGATACCCGTAAAATGTTTAAAGAGATCACGGCCTTTTTCTAAAGAGAAACGATATAATGATTTGTAGGGGCAATCCCTTGTGGTTGCCCCATCATTTTTGGCTTTTACCTTATTGTGTTTCTAAAAGAGAAAAAAGCAATTGAAATAAAGGTATTTGTTGCCCATTGAGAGTCAACATGCCCTCTTTCAAATCAGCCACTAACTTCTTGTCGTTATTCGGTTCCCCCTCAACCAGAAGATTGAAAGGAAATTCTTGCATCGTCATGGCCTTGATTTTAGCGAGTTCCGCCTCACTCATGGCTTTACCTGCTAAGCTTTCTTGCATCTCATGAGTGATCATCATTTCCACAATCAAATTCAACAATCTCTTGTCAATGCTGAAATCAACATTGGCCCATAACGCCGAAATGATGAAAAGCGGGTTGTCCAAGGAAATGACTTTATTTCCATCGATGCCAAGACTCACATCAGCTTTCAATGGGCCTTGTGATGTTTCTATAACAAACTGAGTCAACGCCATTTGAGGAGATTTGGGGACGAACTTCGGTGCCTGTTCCATGAATTTTCCAAACATAAGCAGCGATGTTATTGAATTGTCGCTCTGTGATTCACCAGTCAATTCAGGCGTCGCGTTTTGTAAGGCCAACCAAGCCGCCTCGTCTATCTGCTGAAAGGCGAGATTACCAGCTACAGAGTTAATCTCTAAATTTCCAGTCATCTCCTTTGGCAGCGTGATTTTGCCGATTTGACCACCCACAGTGTAGTTCAACACATCGCCTTGAGATTCAGCATCCGTTGTCAGCGCCAAATCATCCAAGCTGATTTGAAAACCCTCTTCCAGTTGACTCACATCAACATGCCCGACTTTCACTTCTAAATCATCAAGTCCAACACCCTTGCTGGTTTTCTCAATATTGAGTTTGAAAATCAAATTGTTGGCATTGACAGAACCCTCATCGTCTTGAAAAGCAAACGAGGGCAAGTTCAAATCTATTTCAGTGGGTTTCAAATCGGCATCGAATGCCCCATTGAAGGTAGTCTGTCCAAATGACAGCGTCATTTCTCCTGGTTTTTCAAGCGTCAAGCCCGCAGTGTTTAACGCAACGGTCAAATTCTCAAACGGCTCAGTAAAAGTAAACTGAGCCGTTAAGCCTTTCCAATCGATCAAGCCCTTCCCAGATTTAGCCGGCATTTCGCGCCGATAGGCTGGAAACACGACATCGCTTTTGCCCGAACCCTTGCTATCAACAAGCGTCTTAATAGACACAGCCGGCCATCTGCCCAAATCGCGCAACTGCTTAGGCGACAACAAAAAATCCAGTGTCGTGTCGATTTCTAGCGGTTTCTCATGCTTTTCTAAATGCTTAGAAAAGTGCTTTTTGAGTTCAGCCAACAAAACCAGCGGATTCTCATCAACCTTCTCAAACGGGATAGCGATTGTCTCACTCGGAATAGGCTCTCCACCATTAAAACGATGTTGCAACGTCAAACACAACATCTCCTCAGCCACACTCCCATCACAGGCGCTATTCGTGGCACTGGCCTTCTTGCTCAAAGCGGCTTGAGAATCAGATGCGATTGCCGCATTATCAACAACAGGCCCAACCATATCGGCCGGTAATGGCAGAGATAAGCTCACTGTACTAACGAGTAAACCTGTCACCGCCAATTGGCGTATTTTCTTCATATCAAAAATTTCCTGATTAGGTTAAAAGACAATCCATTATAAACCATTAAATGGTATACTTGATATTTTTAACAACCAACAGCTTTGCAAAAAATGGCGTTGCGTGCGTCTTTTGCGTTATTTTGTTTTGTTTTTTTGAGGCTGTTAGCTACGTAAAAAATGATGTGGACAGTTGAAAGCTTTTTACAAATGCTCAGAAAGGAAAATAACATGAACACAACAACAGTCAATGAATTACCCAAAATTCCAAGCCTATTGACTCTACCCTTGAAATTCATGCCGTCCATGATACCGAATACCGCACTCGTCACGGTACTCAATCGACTCTTTGCCAACACATTGCGCGAAGGCGAATTAGACTTTCTCCAAAAAAGAGTATTACTTATCCGGGTACAAGACGCTAAGCTCAACTTCCGCCTAACCTTAATCGGACAGAAATTAGTCGCTTGTAACCACTATCGGACGCATGATCTCAGCATTGAAGGGACAGCTTATGACTTTCTCCTGTTAGCCACGCGCCGTGAAGATGCCGACACCCTATTTTTCAACCGCCGATTACGCTTAGGGGGCGATACCGAACTCGGCCTTTACGTGAAAAACTTTCTTGATGCACTGGAACCAGAAGAAGAACAATTCAGTTTCGTTTTAAAACGCTTAGAAAATATGACCAATCTATTTGAAAAGCTTGGCAAAATTCAAGCCATGACCCGTTTTAAATCAACATAAAGGCTAAAAAGGGCGAACACGTTGGTTCGCCCCGACATATCCTAAAGGCAGATAGGCCTATCTGCTCATCCCTACTCCAAATCCATAGCCAATGCCTTAGCCTGATCCGCTATACCCGCGTTACCATACCAATACCCATCACAAGCCCCCATCGGCATCAAACGTTCTAAATGTGCCATCCCTTCACTCACACTTTCCGGTTCCTGCAAACCACGGTAGAAAATATCAATCACCTTATCCGTATGCCTTGACTGAGGGCTGATCCGTACCACATGCACACCCATCGCCTTAATCTCAGCTAAAGCGGGCAACAAATTATAAGTTTGAGCAGACTGCGTTTGAATACCATTTAAAGTCAGAAAAGGCTGATCCTCCTGACTAGACAGCGTTAAACCATCAGGATCATCCAAACAGCGATACTGGCAATCATCTTTAGGCAAATTATAGGCTCGCGCCGTAAAACAGCGTGCCGAATAAGCCAAAGGCAAACGCCCAAAAACGAAAACCTCAGTTTCCACACCAGCCGGCCGATTGTTATGCAAATCGGCCAACGTCTCACGCGACAATTCTACCGGCAATACCCAACGACGCAAACCCAAATCCGCCAACCGCGTCAAAGTGCGCGTATTATAAACATTAACACTAGGCCCTGTCACAAAGGCCGCCCCATCTAACTGATACACAGCGGCCATATCATTCGCTTCCACCATAAATTGGCCATTATCACACAAACGGCGCAACGTTTTGAGTTCCGACTCCGCCTCCAATAAAGTTAAAGTAGACAACACTACCTCCTTACCGGCCCCCACCAAACGCTGTGCCAAATCCAACCAATCAGCAGTGCGTAGCGATTTACGTTTAGAACAAATCGTCTCCCCTAAATAAATGATATCCACAGGCGTTTCAACAACCTGTTCATAAAAGTCAAGCAAAGTCTCCTTCGACCAATAATACAAAACCGGCCCCAAAGCCAATTTAGGTTGAAAATCATTCATAGCTCATGTTAATAGTTAATGGTTAATGGTTAATGGTTAATGGTTTTACCTTTGGAGTATATCTGAAAACATAAGTATAATTGAAAAGAATTTTGCCACGGAAAAACACGGAAAAACACGGAAATATTCCGTGCTTTCTGTGTCATTCCGTGGCTAATATCCCAATTCAAAATTCTCAATTACCCAATTTCCATAACTGATAACTGAAACAAATGCCGCCTCTAAAACTCATCATTGAAGCCGCCCTCTTTGCCGCTGACAAACCATTAAACCTTGATCATTTAGTTGACTTATTTACAGGGCCCGAACAACCAGAACGTAGCCTCATTCGGGCCGCCTTACGAGAATTGCGTGAAGACTATACCGAACGCGGCATAGAACTCATGCAAATTGCCAGCGGTTATCGCTTTCAAACGCAACAAAGCATGATACCTTGGTTAAAACGCTTACAACCCGAACGGGCCCCCCGTTATTCCCGTGCCCTACTTGAAACCATCGCCATCATTGCCTATCGCCAACCGATTACCCGCTCTGATATAGAGAAAATTCGTGGCATCAGTGTCAGTACCGACTTGATCAAAAGACTACTCGATTACAATTGGATAAGAATACTAGCCCACCGTGACAGCCCTGGCCGTCCAGCACTCTATGGCACCACGCGCAGCTTTCTCGACTACTTTAATTTAAAAAATCTCAGCGACTTGCCCACCTTGATAGAACTACAGGAAATGGCATTGCCCACCGATATCTTTGAATCAGAAGGGCCTGAACAAGATGAAGAAACGCTTGAAACCAAAGACAATGAAGACAGCGACACAGAGGCACTTGAATCTAAAGAGAAACCAATCCAAGTGATCACCGAAGGAGTTGAAACAGATGAAACAAGCACCGACACCCCGCCATCAGAAGCACCGCCAATAAACGTCGCTGTCGAAAAGCTTGAAAATGAAATGGAAGAAAAAGAGGATAAGACAGGCACGACAGAGGAAGAGATAGAGACAGAAACGACCGAAATAAAGCACACGGCCGATGCAAAAGAGTTAGAAACACCTCAAACCACAGCGCCTGAAGAGTCTGAAGAAAAAGAGACAAACCGCAATCCGACTACTACCGAAGCTTTAAATGTTGAAGAGAGCGAACTGGAACCAGAACACGCAACAGAACCAACAACCCAGAAAACAGAATCAGAAAACGATCAAATAGATACCCCCACAGCACCTGAAGAAGATAAAAAGCACCCAGAGGTAGAAAACGTTGACGAACAATTTATTCTTTTTCAAGTACCTGAATCTAAATAAAAAATTTTCGTTCAAAATTTATTTTGCGAAGGCCCACTTGGAGTGCAAAATTTATTTTGAAACCTATTTTGCTTTCGGCCAAGATTGATATAGCGTTTCCCGATCTCATGACGTACAGTTATATTAAGAAAATAGAACCGCAAAATAAATTTGGTTTGAAAAAAACCGCATAATGACCCTTTTTTTGGGAATGCGCCCTCCTTATCGTCATCAGTTCACTAACAAAATCTTAACAGCTTTATCACTGTCTCTACCATGCGCTATCCAATTTCGATATCGCAAGATCGTTTTGGCTTGCCCAATTAAATGACTGTTTATTGAGGGAATTTCTTTGAGTAAATTGAGAATATCATCGGATTTCCAAAATTCGACTTCCCGCTTAAACTGTTCATAAACCGGGTTAGCTAAGGCGATAGGCGAAATGTTTTGCAAAACAGCACCTTTTTCTTGCAAATAGCTGATCACAAAACGTTCAAAGGTTGCCCATAATCCCACAACAAATAAATCATTGGATTCTTGTCTCGCTTCCACAATGTATTGTTTAGCATTAGGTTGAGAAGGCCAATCTGAATCCGTAAACAGTTCTGTCTTATTTTGTTTAATAGTTTGGTGTGCAATATCAAAACACTCAACAGAAACTTGGTAAGCTTTCCACACTGGCACAAGCGGGTTATAATTCATAGTGACTTACCCCTTTAAGCAATTTTAGGAATAAATCTTGGTTGATAGCACCCGCTTTAGGTTCGCTGCTATTGGCTACCCAATACCAACCATCTGCCTCTATTTCTTGATACAGTTGTTTATCGGCAGCAAGGCGAGGCCCCCCATTAATGAAGTAACCGATATTTTCGGTTCGGCCCCCGCCTATAATATCAATCCGGCCCTTCGCTTCGATAATATGGGCCCCATAAGGTTTAATATCGGCCAGCGTTTCTTCTGAACTACTGATCACCAATTTAGGGGCCATATAAACCCCCGTCAATTCTTCATTAAGTCTGACTTCTTGTTGCTCTATGTGCAATTGTTGTTTATCGGCTAACCCGTTTTTGATGTCATCAAATAATTGATCCACCTGAGCTAAAAAAAACGGCTTAGCTTGTTCACCCGATTGTTCTTCAATAATGTTCATCTTTGTTTTCTAGTTGTTCAGTTATCAGTTATCAGTTATCAGTTATCAATGCTTTGATATCCAGTGTGAATGTTCAAAACCAACCTATTTATCTGACAAACTATCTCAAATCAATAATCTGTTCATAAAGGCGCTTATTTATCTAATCAGCGTAAATCAGGACAATCAGTATGTCACGCAAAAGTTTTTGCGTGACATATCAGCGTTCTATCCTGTTTTTAGATTTATTCAAACCCTTCAGTTTAACAATAACGCAAGAGACGCTTCGATTGAAAAATAGCCCCTTTAGCGTCTTTAGCGTCTTTAGCGTCTTTAGCGTTTATTGGCTTTTTCTCTCAATCCGTTTCATCACTAGGCACAAAAAGATGGTTTTTCAAATCTCCCGGAGACTGTGGCGATGTATCTCTACTAATCAGATAAAAGCTGCTTAAATTGTTAGTCAATCCTTCGCAGCGGCTGAGTGATAATGCGATATCATGAAATGTTGGAGGAGATAACATCAAAAATTCATCCTTCAGTTTAGTCGAGTTCAGGATCAATTCACCATTTAAGCCTAACTCCGAAGAAACATCTATCTTACTCTTACCCAACACGTCGAATTGTTCAGTATTGATGTCGATTTTGCCACCCTTGCCAGCGTAGGCGTTAGCACGCAGTTGGCTGTTGTCGAGTGTAAAAATAGCCGGGTTGCTGATGGCAATATTCCCACCCTTGTTTTCTGCTTTATGGCCCATCGCTTCTGTGGTAAGCCAACTGTCATGTCTAATATGAAGACGCTCATTCACGTTAAGCTCAATGTTACCACCGCCTGCTAAATCGGCATCAGTGTAAATACCACTCCCATCACTCAAGAATGCTGTATTTGTCCTGATCTTGATTGAACCCGCATCGCCTTCGCCAGCACTGAAACTGTTTATTTCTGCTCCAGAATCTAATCTCAAGTCTCGCGATTCTAAATAAATATTACCCGCGTTACCACTTTATTTTTGGCTAGTTGATGTTGAAAGGGTACTACGGTTAGAGAAGCTTATCTTATCTGCTGCGTTCGTTTTATCTATTCCCCTAATCGTAATATTACCAGCTTGGCCGGAACCACTTTCTATGAAATCTGGCGCTTGTGGATTGTAAGCTGTCGCGGCAGTGATCAGCCCATAATCTTGTAATTTGACTTCTTGAGCATTGATCTCAATTTGACCGGCTTTCCCACTACCTTCAGTAAAGGCTTCTATTAAACCATAACTCACTTCTAACTTTGGCGTGGTTATCTGAATATCGCCCCCAGTGCCCGAATCAAAGTTACCCGTTCCAATTGTACTGAAAAAATATTCCTTAAATGTAGAGTCTTTTATCACTTCTGGAATAGCAGTCGGCGGTATACCCTCTTTGTCTAAAATGTTCTCGAACTATTCTTGGGTTAAGCCGACAAATAGGCTGCCATTTGTGGTTAAGGTGATCAGTCCACTTTCTTGACTCATTCCAAAGTTGCCTACCGTTATTTTTGTGCTGTTGGTTAGGCGCATCTCTTCATCAACAACAATATCAATTAATCCGTTTTTATATCCGGCTGTATCTGCAAATATCCAAGCATTATTTGAGATAAATTGACCCGCACGGATAAACACTTGTCCTGCCCCTTTTTCTGCACTCACATCAAGATTAGCAGGGGGCGGCCCATACATTTCTAATTCTTCATGTGTGGGCCAAGCAGATTGCGATAATGTGATTTTGCCCCGTTTTTCAAAAGAGTTTGTCAATAAATCGCCTGAAGTCACAACACCTTTGGAGGCAACAGATACGAGATTTATCCGTCCGTTAGGGGCCAACAATGTGCTGTCTTTTATCAATAAATCACCCCCTATCAAAGATAAGGTTTGCCTTCATCAAATCCACGGCCTTCATCCCGTTCTGGGCCTTCAAGTTCTGGGGGAGCCTCAACTACGATACGAGTGCCTTCAAGGGTAATCGCGCCTGGATCGTTGCCCAAAAAACCAAAAGCCGCAGGTTGGGCAACAGTCAACAAACTATTGCTAGGGTGAGTCACATCAAAACGTCCCCCTTCTTCCAAGTGTAAGACATCAGCAGTGCTGGCATGAAATGAGCCGGTAATGTCTAAACTGGCATTTTCGCCAAATAGAATGCCACTGGGATTGAGTAAATATAAATTGGCTCCGTCAATTTTAGAACTGAGTGTGCCGTCAATAAGCGATTCAGAACGGCCCGTGACTCGCGAAATGATGTTCTCTACTGAAGGCGGGCCAGTGAAAGTCGCACTTTCACCAGTATTGATATTAAACGTTTGAAAACTATGGAAAAGATTGCCACCCTCTTGTTGGCCCAAATTATCAGGGATGGTAAAATTGCCAGATAGACTTTCCACTCGTCCTAATGTGCCATCAGTTATGGCTTCTGCGTACAGATTCGTGCTGAGCAAAAAACAGCCAACAATAATAAAGCGTTTTATAAGCATTTTGTTTTCCTTCAAAATAGGTTGCATTGGGCGCATTCCCAAAAAAAGGGTTATTTCGCAAAATTCATTTTGCGGCCCGCTTGGAGTGCAAAATTCATTTTTCTTTTGTGCAGATTGATAATGACCCTTTTTTTAGGAATGCGCCCGCTTGCATCGTAGGATTTTCCTGGTGGCTTACCAGCGACGCCGCCAACAGCAATATCCACCACGTCGCCGTGTTGTGGCCTGCGGTGGATTGTCGCCATAATAAACCAAAACGGGCACGATTTCTTTCGCACCTTCATGATTCAAGAGTTCTACCTCGACTTTGATGTAATCCCCTTCCACAAACTCTTTACCCTGAGCCAATTGAATATCAGTACCCCCTGAGATAATCTGAATACTCTTGGTGCAAAGGTTGCCTGGCAGTGGCCAGTACCATTCTTTTCTGTGAAATTGATGGGGCCACGAGCCGGTCAATAACAGGTGTTCTTCTACCTTGAACATCGCATTTTCGGATAAGCGAAAGGCCTCTTGGAGACACGCACTGTTGTCTATCGGGCGATACACATCGGTCAGTTTCTCATTTGTCCCTTCAATATAACCCTCATCTTCAAATTCATCAACCATTTCTTGGGCTGCAACATCAGAATCGCTGCCAAAAATCGCGGTACAGCTTTTGTCGCTATCCATTATTATGGGCGCCGACAGTCGCGTTCCTTGGCAATATTCCTCATCTGGCCCTTGCCATTGTTTGAAATGGGAATGGGGTTCTGGACTGGCGAATAATCGAACCATTTCACCAGCTAAATAATTTTCTACACAATCTTCACCGCATTCAATACCCCGGCCGCCTGTCACTTTGCCTTGGCTGGTGGTTTCTGTCACTATGTTCACCGTTAGCCTGTATTCCGTTGGCAACGGTGGGCGTAACGCAAATTCTGCCGTGCATTTGGTAGCCTCTTCAATGATCAGCGTGAGGGGGGTTTCGTTACCAGTGCAGTCTTCACCCCAACCGACAAAATCGGCGTTATCCCCTGCTCTGGCTCTTAAAGTCAGTTCGGTGCTCGGGGCATAGTATTTCTCTTCACAAGCCCTGTCGCTAGAACAACTGATGACGACATTACCGTCTTGTTTCACTGTAATGCTACCTATACCGTCTCCTATCTTAGTCACTCTGACGCGATGTAATGTTTGTTGAGCGGGATCCAATTCAAACGTCGCTTGACAGTACCGATTTTTAGTCATCGTCACGGTGCCTACACCTTCTCCTTCGCTATCACGGCAACCACCGCTCCAACCGCTAAAAAGTGATCCTGCTGCCGGTGTCGCTAACAGTATGACATCAGAGTCTTTAGCGTAATCGCTACTGGCCCGATTGCAGTCGATATCGCAATCAAGCTGGCTATCGGGTGATGTGGATTCAAACTCGCCTTCGCCAGTGCCTCTTTTGATAACCGTTAAGGTGAAGGGGCCTGTTTCTTCTACAGAGGGCGGCGGTAAATCATCAACGGGTGAACTCGATTCCTCTCCAGTCTTGGGTGTACCAATTGTGACTTTTTGCACCACAGGTTTACTGACTTTGCCGGTGTTGTCGGTGATGATCAACGTCACGGTATGTTCACCTGGCTCAGAGAAGGTAATGCTGGGCGTGGGATCGGTACCCGTGATGATTTGACCATCGGAAGTTATCCAAGTGTAGCTGGTAATCTGCCCATCAGGATCAGAATCAATTGAGGCGCTGGCATCTAAACTGACGGTATTGCCCTCTATTGTCGGTTCTTCGATAACGGGCTCTGGTTCTTGAGTACCGCAAATTGGAAAGGCCTCAACTTCGGTGCGCCCGGCGTAATCAGTTTCAGGGTTTCTGCACAGTTTGTTGTTGTCGCCACTTAGATAGAGTTTTTGTAACTCGCTGGTAAGCTTGGAATTGGACCTTTCAATTGATTATCTGTTAAAGATAATTCTTGCAAACTGGCAGGTAATTCAGGAATCGAACCCGTCAACCCGTTTTTACCTAAATACAAACGCCACAATTTTGTTAAATTGCTGAAGTCAGGTATTTCTCCCGTGAGTTGATTATTCCCAATATACAAACGTCCTAAATTGGTGAGTTTGCTTAAATCAGGCAATGAACCGCTTAATTGGTTATTAGATAAAGATAGCATTTGCAAGTTGCTCAGATTGCTCAAATCAGGAATTGAGCCAATTAAGTCATTACCCGCCAGAGAAAGTTGACGCATATTGACTAATGCTCTGACATCAGGAATAGTGCCATTGAGCTTATTTTTATCTAAAAAAAGTGATTCTAGCCCCGTTAAGGCACTTAACTCAGATAAATTACCCACCAAATTGTTACCACCCTTGTCTGAGTCCCCTAAGTTAATAAAGGTGACAACCCCATTTTCACAAGTCACACCATACCAACTACACGGCGTATTCGTCGTTTTCCAACCGGCGTTGTTAGTCCAGTTATCACCATCTGTGCTGTCGTACAGGGCAACTAAGGCTTCACATTGGGCTATTGGGATTTCGGTGACGGTGTTGCAATCTGTTTTAAAAGTCAAGGCGCGTTTGTAAATCTTGACTTCGGCAATTTCGCCTTCAAAAGCGCGATCTGTGCCACCATCCCAACCAATAGCGACTCGGTTGCCTTTAATGAATTTCGGCAACGTGGCACTACCTATCTGTTCACCGTTTACATAAGCGACATAATTAGTACCATCCCATGTTGCTGCGACTTCAACCCATTCATTGAGTGGTAGCGGTTCACTCCGCAAAGAGCCTGTTTGACTAATAGGACGTGGCTCTACGGTGCCATTGTAGGTAAAGGCAAACCGAACTCTATTTTGGTCATCCATCACAATCCCAGGACGATCATCATTGGCATGGAATAGATAATTGATGCGCTTGATAGTCGTTGGTTTAGCTCGTACCGTTACCGTATAGTGTTCATCTACATATTCCCCAAAGTAATAGGGCAAATGCACAGCACCATTCCCTTCAACTGGGTGCATATCGCGTGTCCAGTGAACAATCGGTTGGGTATCATCCGTTGGTATCGGTTTGGCGGTGAAATTTTGGGCTGTCATGTTTTTGGATAGTTCACGATAAACTCGGGTGAACGATTCAAAGAGATAGCCTTCTTTTTCAGGCACAAGGGTACCAAACCAACCTTCTGGCACGGTACATGTAAAATCACCATTATTATCAGAGGGTTGACAATCCGCGCCGCTGGCAGCAAAAGATACGCCGCTGATTCCCTGACCGTTTTCAGTAATGTTGCCGGTCATGGTATAGCTATTCAGGGCTTCGCGGTTGATTAATTTAATGTCATCCACACGCCCTTTGGCATGTACCCTGACTTGGAAATGTTCAACTTCCAATAATTCAAGATTTGGAGCCGCCGCTTTTAAGTCAGCCTCCAAATCACGAGTGATGGTATGCCATTCGCCATCTTGAATACTCATATCTATGCCGCAAGTGACATATTCCGGATTACCTCCATTAAGATGACAACCCAGTGACACATGATCGCGATACTCAAGATATATGGTGGTATCGCTAGTTTTAACACGCCAATAGATGGCACTATAATAACCCTCCGTTTTTTTCATACGCCATTGGGCAATGGTATTGGTGGTATTGCCAAAAGAACTACCATCAGCCATTGAGAGTTTATAAGCACCCCAATTACTGCCATTAAATTCAATAACTTGACTATTAATTTCGTCATCGAAAACAGTTGATACCGCAGAGTCACCGCCTTTATTCTCGTAGATACTCCAATCGTCGGTGTTGCTATCTTCAGCGTCTTCTAGCATCGCAACAGATGGTGTCGGGCAAAGGGCTTGGATGTCTTCATCGGATAAGGCGTAATTATACAGACGCACCTCGTCAATTAAGCCATTGAAAGACCTAACAATACTGTCATCTCGCCCAATTCTACCTTTGCCAGTTGAGCTAGGAATAAAGTTGCCGTCAAGTTTTCTGTAGCCTATGTTGGCACCGTTCAAGAAAAAGCGCATGGTGTGATCGTCACTTGCTTTATAAGTGTAGCCAGCACAATTCCATTCACCAATACCAATTTCATTGGAACCAAAGGTTTGTTCTTCAATGACATTGGGTGGCTTAGAAGAATTGCTTTTATAAGCAAAGTAAGGCGTTTTGCCGGCAATCCCTATACTTGGTTGACCATCTTGAAACCAAATAACAACTTGTTTACTTTTGATTTCATCCGGTTTGAACCATGTCAAAATGGTAAACGCACGGCGCATAAAGTTTGAATCAACAGCAGAAATGTTCACAAAATCATCAACACCGTCCAGTCGAATCGCATTACCGGAAGTGCCTACATCATATTCGCCATCTGTGTAAGCCAATCTACCATGTGCGCCATTGCCAGTACAATCGTTGGCTAAATTAGCAGGATCGTCAAAGCAGTAATGGGCTACTAACTGTGGTTCGGCGGGTTTGCTGGAGTTATAATAACTTTGGATTTCGGACGCAGTGAGGGCGCGGTTGTAGAGAGATATCTCATCCATAAGACCGCTAAATTGTTGATTTTTATTCCAACAGCCGCCTAAGCAATCTTGATCGCCACCCAGCCAAAAGCCGGATGACTCCACGAATAATTTACCAGCCGGTGCGTCTTGCCTAGTCGCCACTAAACTGCCATCCACAAAGACTTCAAGCGTTGATGAGGAGCGCACCACATTCACTAAATGCCATTCCCCATCATTAATCTTTGGCGTATCAAAGGTTTGTTCTATCCCTTTAATTTGTATCCCGATTTTACCCGCATTGTGTCGAAGCAAAAATTCATTAGACTGTTGTGAATTGGCGACGCTTACCAGATGTTTATTGATGCCGGTATCGGTGGTTTGAGTCCAAAATCCCATACTAAAAGTATCCAACTCATCTAGGATATTGTAAGGCAATTTGATTCGAGAAGTCTGTCCATCAAATGCATAAGCACTGTCAGCATTGCCATGTCTATCAGTGGCTAAAGTCGCGCCATTGACGACACCATGATTACCATTTCCGCTGGCATCGTTGGGATTCTTATCAAATGGCAAATAAAGCACTAAGCCATAATTTGGATCGTTGCAATTCAAAAACGCGCTCACATCCAAATCACCATAGTCAACATTAGGGTTTTGGCAAACTTGATTGCCTGTGAGTTCAAGCGATGTCAAACTTGTTAAGGCACTGAAATCAGGAATGGCTCCCGTGAATTGATTACCAGAGAGTCCAAGTCTCTCCAAATGAGTTAACATACTCAAATCAGGGATATCACCTGTCAGTTGATTAGAACTGAGACTCAGAAATTGCAGATTAGGTAAGCCACTGAAATTGGGGATCGTACCGGTCAATTGGTTATTAAAAAAAGACAGCCACTGCAAATTAGGTAAACCACTGAAATCTGGAATCGTACCTGTTAGTTGGTTAGTATCAAGACTCAGTTGCTGCAAATTAGGCAAACCACTGAAATCAGGAATTGTACCTGTTAGTCCATTACTATGAAGAGAAAGGATTTGCAAATTTGGCAAAGCGCTGAAATTAGGCATTGCCCCACGAAGAAAATTCGCTCCTAACTCAATTTTTGTAACGCCATCAGAATTACAAGTCACACCATACCAACTACAAGGTGTATTCGTTTGTTTCCAGCTAGCCTTGTTTGTCCAGTTGTCGCCACCAGTGCTGTCATACAGGCTGATTAGTGCTTGACATTCGGCTGTGGAGATTTCGGTGACGATGTCACAAATTGTACAATTTCGGACTGGCTCACTGGGATCGCGCAATCCAAAGTCGATTGTGAGGGTGTCGCTGCTATTGGCGATGGTGATATCGTAGAAGGCCGTGCCTTGGCCTCTTTCTGGCGCGGTTTGTTCCCAGCCAGCGGGGATGTCGCTCCAGAGGGTATGGCTGCCAGGGTTGTGAGAAATGGAGAGGTATTGGCCGTTTTCGTCTGTTATGCGGTTAAATAATCCACCGCGCCCAGCATCGGCCTCTGTGTTGTCTCTAATGAAGAGGGTGGTATTGGGCAATACGGGTTCGCATGCCTCCATGAGGCCGTTGTTGTTTAAGTCTTGAAAGACGGTGCCTTGGAAAGTAGCGGCGTGTAGGGGGTGCCCAGTGAGGGCCGATAGGAGGCCTATCCCTAAAAAAATAGGGGGGCCCCAAGGTGGGGATCGTTTTCGTTTGGTAGACATGATGTGCCTCCTTCCGTTGGTTTTAATGAATGAATTGAGAGATTTTAATGGTGGGCAACATAAAGACGTTACCCACCCTACATGGGTTGATTTAATATATAAACGCAAAAGGCGCTAAGGGCGCTAAGGGCGCTAAAGATTTTTTTGCCATTTGCGATTATCAATTAGCCTTTTTTGAGTGTTTTGAGATAATCTTCAATTTCTTCTTTTGAAAATTGGCCTAGAATGTCCAGTGGATTGAGCTGGTGTGTCTGTTTAAAGAGATTGATAAGCTCTGTGGGTTTCAAGTTTAAATAGCTTATTACCTCAGCGGGATTTTCAAAAGCTAAACGTTTTTCAAGCGGTATGGTGGGCAAAAGAACATCTCCCCACATTTCGCCCATTTCCTTGATTTGTTGAGGCGTGAAGTTAAGACTCATGTCATCATCTCCTTTTGTTGAGATCAGTTGCAATAATTCGACTGCTTATGACATTTTACCGATTACCGATTGCTAATCATCAATTACCTTTTACCTTTTTTCTGTTGTTTGAGTTTTTTTAAGTGTTCTTCAAATTCTTCAATTTCTGAAAAAGACAATTTAGCCAATTGATTTTGTTGTTTAAACAAATTCATCACTTCGCTGGGGTTGGTATCGGCTAAGCGTTCTTCTAATGGCATGGTAGAGACAACAGTTATACGTTCTTCAGGGGTAAAAAGATCACTGGCCCACATTTCGCCCATTTCTTTGATTTGTTGAGGCGTGAAGTTAAGACTCATGTCATCATCTCCTTTTGTTGAGATCAGTTGCAATAATTCGACTAAAAACCATTTGAAATGCGCTGTAATGAATTTGAAACCTTGAGATTTCAACAGATTAAACGCTTTGAGTCGTTTGAGTTTTTTACTGGCTAAACACGTTAGCCAAGCATTGTGAAGTTCATCAGGTAATTCGTTAAGGGAAATCATCGTGATATGACTAAAAGCAATATTATCACTTTGATAAACGCCGGGTTGTATTTGAATGTGATAACCGTATTGTTCACGATTCGCTTTTTGAGGTTGTATCGCACTGATTACGAAAGTTTGTATGTCGTCATCCGTTAAGTCTTGTGATTGTTTGTAAAAGTATTCATAAGCAGCGGCTTGAATAAAGGTTTCTTTTGACAGGGATTGTGTGGCCTTAAATTCAATCAAAATTTGAGGGGCCTTGCTTTCTCTAATCCCGTCAGGTAATCGTTCCAGTTGTTCTGTTGTCCAAGCTGGGTGTTCTCGTTTTAATAATAAGATATCGGCCTCGGGTGGCTTAGCCATCACTTGAACATCGGTTAAAACGGTTATCCCTAAGGGCGTTAATAAAAATTGAAAAATTCGGCCAAGGATTTGATGCCAAAGTGTTTTTTGGGTGGGTTCTGTCCATTAGGTTTATGAGGAATTGGTTTGGTGGTATTTTTGATTATTGATAGAACGCTGATTGTACTGATTATCCTGACGGCGCTGATTAAATTTTATAGTATCAGCACAGTCTGATGCGATTTCCATTACTTATGGGCTTTGTTTAAACGGCTTTCGATTGGTTTTTTAGGTTTGAATAAATCGCTTAAACTGATCAGTACACCAACCAAACTAAGCATCGTAGCAATTCCCATCAAAATGACAACGAACTCGTTATTGTCCATGATTGTTGTTCTCCTATATTACTCTTCATTAAACTACTCTTCATTAAACCAAACCCAAAATCGTTTACCTTTAATAATGTGGAGCTTATAGCGTTCTATCGCATGAATCAGAAAAATCGCCATTATGCTTGTGATAGCTAACTCTGTTGCTAATGGCAGCGATTTTTGAGCAGAAATAATGCCAAAGGCAAAGGAAAATATAAAACTTATGGTGAGACTTATTGCAAATAACAATGGGCTAGAAGAAGATAAACCTATAGAAATGGCATACACTGATGCCATCAATGTTAATGAAGTTTCCGCCACATTTTGTGTGATCCAATATTCTAAACCAAGCGGCAGAAGTGGAAACATTAAATGCAAAAGCACACAAACCAAGTAATCCTGTAAACGTATTGATAATGGGATAGGCTTGTTTGTCATTTGTTTTCCTTAACAATATCAAGCTGCTAAATGGTGGGCTTATGTAGAATTTGAATTTAAAAAAAATAGTGTCTGGTTAGGCTTGCCATACATAAGCAATGGCAGATTTTAATTAATGGTGGGCAACAAAAACACGTTACTGGCCCCCTACATTGATTTTAAGGTGAACAACAATCTTTACCCACCCTGTTTGGTAAGCCTCAATGAACCTTGTTTGTTATTATGGCTGATGTAGGCAAGATGTGGTTTTGCCTCTATTACAATTATCACAATAAACGCAAAAGGCGCTAAAAAGGCTTTTTAGTCTAAATTTTGAGTTGTTGGTTATTGTTGAGTTTGCGAGTCGCGAAAGGGATTGACATTAATCTAATAAATTAGGTAGGGGTGCAATATGATGATTACCGATTACCGGTTACACATTATTGATTATTTATTGCTTTGAGGGTTTAAAATTCATTTCACGCTTCGCGCAAAGGCGCATCAATGCTGAGTTTTTGTATCGTATACGTCGATGCTTGATGCGTGAAGTGTGAAACAAAGTCTAAAAAAGGTGTCACAAAGTACGTGCTATGTTATCGTCTCTAAATGAATTATTGAATTGTGGCACAGATTGTTTTTTTTGCAATTAATTTGCAATTATCAATTCGCTTTTTTGATCGTCTTGAGGTAATCCTCAATTTCTTCAACCGATAATCCAGCTAAGCGTTCTGAAGGTTTGAGGCCAATAAACCGTTCTTCGGGTTTTAGCCCAATAAACCGTTCTTCGGGTTTTAGCCCAATAAACCGTTCTTCGGGTTTTAGCCCAATAAACCGTTCTTCGGGTGCTAGGCTGGAAAGATAGGCTTTTCCCCAAATTTTGCCTATTTCACTGACTTGTTTTGGGGTTAATTCTTTATTCATGTCTTCTTCTCCTAAAGTCAGTAATCCCGATAACAAGGGTTTTAATTCTGTTGGGATTGATGAAACATCACGACTTTGTTTTAAAAGCTCAAAGGCTTTTTGTTTTTCCTTTCGGTGCGTGGCAAACAATTTGAAAACAGCATTATAAGGCTCATCCGCCAATTCGTTTAACGAAATTAATTGAATGCGTTTTTCTAATTGATGTTGGCTGTGGTACACACCCGGATAAAGCATGTTGTCATATCCATAAGGTTTCCGCGTGTCTTGTTGTGGTTTAATCCCAGTGACTAAAAAGGTTTGAACTTGATCTTCCGTCAACGTTTTAGACTGTTTATAAAAGAAATCATAAGCCAATGCTTGAAGCATCGCCTTATCATTAATGGATTGGGTGTATTTAAATTCAAGTAAAATATAAGCTGCTGTGCATTGTCGGATGCCATCGGGTAATCGTTCCAATTGTTCAGCAGTCCAAGGTGTTTCTTGTTGCCGAATGATTAAGACATCAATTCTTGGTGGCTTATTCATCACCAGTGTTTCGGGTAAAACGAGCACACCAACAGGACTCAAATCCCACTGGAGGGATTCACCAAAAGGTAAATGCCAGTCGTTTTTTTCCAATTCAGACTCTTTCACAATATTATTATCTCAAATAGGTTAGAAGCCGTTTGTCTATTTAGTCGCCATCAAAGCGATGTATGTTGTTAATCTTATCAGCAAAAGTGCCGTTGTTGGTTATGTTGTTGATTTTGATTAATTTTTTGTGTAAAAAGGGATATGCAATATAGCTTTTATAGGTGTTTCGTTGCTAAGATAAGTCTTGGATTCTTGCTAAACTCAAGTTTGGAGGCTTACCGTTCAGCCCTTTATAGTCTGTAAATATAAACGCAAAAGGCGCAAAAATTGAAAAGGCGCTAAAAAGGCTTTTTAGTCTAAATTTTGAGTTGTTGGTTATTGTTGAGTTTGCGAGTCGCGAAAGGGATTGACATTATCTAATAAATTAGGTAGGGGTGCAATATGATGATTACCGATTACCGGTTACACATTATTGATTATTTATTGCCTTGAGGGTTTAAAATTCATCTCACGCTTCAGTTTTTGCGCGCAAAAACTGAAGCGTGAACCGAATGGAAGCTACGCTAAATACTGATTGTCATGATTGAGGCTGATTAATATTAATCAGTTCAACATCAAGCTTACCACGACATATTTTCCAAAATAACCGCTTTTTAATCGTACAAATCGAAACGTTTTAAGTAATCTCTTAAACAGGGTGGCGTATCCGCATATTGGGATAATTGGGATAAAATATTTGAGGAATCAGAGGAGTCTTTTGATTTTGGTGGCAGAGAAAATGTGATTTTTCTTTTTTTATCAAAATATTTTGGAGAGGAAGCGCATAAATCATCTTTAAGTTTGGTTAAAAATTGACTCAAAAAGGCGATTTCATATTTTCCCCTAAATATTTTGCCACGATTTTCAGTGGAAAAGGAATTAACCTTTGTGTTCACTTCTATTTCGGGTATATCATCTCTTTCTGAAAATAGGCTATTGATGTCATCTATACGGTATCGTTTGATGACACGATCAACCTCAATTTTTATCAACTTATCAAATTTAATCTCATTTAGTGAACCTTTTTGGTGTCTGGAAGATTCCCTTTCCATATCCCTCATTATCATAATCCAAGCATTTAAAGGTGCTATTGCATCATGAAACTTTTTTTGAGTTTCCATAAACAATGTCATACATTGATCGAATAAATGTTTATCGTCCTCCACAAATTCACGAATTTTAAACCCCTGTTTCAATATTTTTTCAAAACAGGCCAAGGAGGTCTATAAATTTTCTATTGAATAACAGGGGGTTTCATATATTTTATTTCTTTTATCAGGTGGCAACGGCAGATCAAAATCACGATCAACGAAAAAAGCCGTTTTTGCAGAACGATATTTTAGATCTGAGTGTGTTTCCAATATTCTACACAGCTTAAGAACACGTTCTTTTCCAGCACAATCAATCGCTTCCCATTCTAACCTAGGCAGATTTTCTTGTATTCTAACACCATAGTACCTCGCATCTTCACCTTCAAAAAAACAGATTAAGCCATTCGGTTTTTTAGCCCGTATTCGAGTAAATTCCAACAATTTGACATTATGATTTTCAATGCCTTTGTTCATCGCTTCAACACTTAACATCACTCAATCTCCTCAATATATTCATTTAATGCAACAGTATAAGCATTAAGTTCGTTATTAAAAATAAAAGGAGAATGTGTGGCTGCTATGACACCATGACATTGTGGAGAGTCAAGAATATCGGGTAAAAGCCTTTTTTGCCATTCCATTGAGATTGATAATTCAGGTTCATCTAAAAGAACGATACTTTTTTGGAGAGAATCTAAATAAAGCTTGGAAAATAGGGAGACGATTTGTTTTTCACCAGAAGATAATTTTTCAAGTGTAATAGGGCGATTATTTTTGGTGAGCACAATCTCTATTTCAACTGGTTTATCATGATAAACCAATTTTTTATCAACGAAATATTGATTGCAAACCGTTATAAACGCTGTGATTGTATTTTGTTTTTTCTGTTCTTTATGGTATATCTGGAGAGTGTTTGAAAGAAAATCCTCTATGGTGCTTGGTTTTAATTCATCAATATTGCTCAAGTCTATGAGTTTTAAAGTCTCTTCTATGCCCTTCTTAGAAAGGGTTTCTCCAATCCTTTCCATTAGCATTTTTAATCCTTCCAGAGAGTCAATGTTGCTCTCATTGTTTTCAAATAAATTCATATCCTTTACAACTTGACTCAAGAGTTGTTCATGAACAGGTAAAGCTAAAAACCATCCAACGACTAATTCTTCTATGTCTGAAAGCGTTCCTTCTATGTGAGCCATCACATCACTCATACCTGATTGAAGCAAATCGTTTGGAGATTGAGAAAAATAACCTAAGTTAGATAAATTTTCTTCTATTCGCCTGAAAGTTGGAAAGTAGAGTACTTTATAATTAAAAAAGCTCTTAATTTTATCACTTATGGCTAAAAGTTCACCTTCTTCCAGCCCATTGGAAAAATTTCTGAACAGAGTTGCCAAAAGTTTGGGTGGAATTTCTAATGCCTTGGCAGCAGATTGTAAGCGGGGATGTTCCTTGAATTTTTCTAAAGGAAACTCACGAGATAAGTCCATTAAAGCAATAAAATCTATCTCCAACAATTTTTGCTTTATTTCTTTATAAATCTCATTATTTTCTGTTTCATCATGTTGTATTAAGTCACTTTTACGAATTGTCATCTCATCATGAGAAAATTTCAGAACAATTTTCTCAAAATCCAAGACGGCTAATTTGAAAAATTGGCATGTGAGTACCGTATAAAGTGCATTAAGCACAGTCGTTTTTCCCACGCCATTTTCTGAAACAAGAATTTTGGCAGGATGATTAAAAGGAATGACAATATGCCTTTCACCATATAAACCATAAATGGCAAATTGTGTTAAGGGTAAGCTTGAATGATTTAATGACATATCACTTTTGTTTTTGAATGGCAGCCGCTCGTGTACGATAAGCTATTGTGGAGTCTATAATTTTGTCTGTCAATTGGGCGATTGCATCTCTTTCCCTAAAAGGAATCTCTAAATGTTGAGCTAATATTTGTAAATCCACTTTACGTTTGCAACGCTCTTTGAGGAATGCCATGCCTTCGTCATTGGATGTCATGGCATTTAATTTCAGTGCAATTTCTTTTATATCAATATCTGATTGAGTTGTTTGAGACTGTTTTTGAGTTTTCTCAATAACCTGTAACTTCAATTTAGCTTGCCCATTAACAACTCTATTGAGAGAAGCCTCGTCCAAGTTTTTGATTTCTTTAGATAACTCACTAAAAATCGCCGAAAAAATTTCATTATTCATCTTTATGCCATCCTAATTGTTGTTCTAACTCATTTACAATATTCTCCACTTCTTTAATGATGTCACGGTGCGTTTTTGAGTTTCCATCAATTAAAACAACGGGTACACCGTAAGTAGGCGCATCAGAAAAAAGAGATTTATTTTCCCTGAGAAAATGAGTGAACACGGGTATTTCCAAATTCTTTGTCTGCTGAATATATTGACGTAAGACGGAAATGGGTTGTTCAGCATAAATCTGAATCATAGTAAAAACGACACCAAGCACTTTTGGTGAGATTTGTTTATCGAAATCTTTGTCGTCAGTTTTGACATACTCATTATAGTCTTCTAGCAAATTATGCACACTTCTATTTAAATAACTTATACCAATCGTGGATAAATAATCAGCTTTAGCAGGTATTAATAGATAATCACTGGCGACTATTGCCGTTTTTGTGACAATATTAAAATTGGGTGGACAATCAATGAAGATCAGATCATATTCATTTTCTATTTGTTTAATGCCCTCAGCTAATCTTCTATGAACCTTAAGAAAATTTTTCTTGGTTTGTTTTAAATTCACACCCCCTAATTCTGTTGCCAGTTCAAGATCAATATTAATGAGATCAAGATGGGAGGCAATCATATCAAGTTTGCCCTCAACCTTTGAATTGACTTTTTGTGGCGTAAAAATAAGTTCTTTTAAATTGAGGTCAGTCTTGTCTTCAAAAGATTCAAACCAATTTTTTATTGTTTTCGATTCAGAAAATTCTGCCAACCATTTTTCTGGTGTAATAAATGAAAAAGTCAGGCTCGCCTGTGGATCCAAATCAATTAATAGAATATTTAGACCACGCCACGCTAATTCAGCAGCAATATTAGCTGTCAAAGTGGTTTTTCCAACACCGCCTTTGTAGTTTATGACAGAAATAACATTCATGATATTTTCCTTATTCTAAACTTGGGTATACTTAGCATCGTCATAAGGTCGCTATTATTTGATTTTTAAGCCAACAGCTAAAGCAGTTGTCTAAAAGCTCAAGTCACCTAAAGGTGACTAACCAAATAATAGTATTTTCTAGGTTTTTACAAAAAGTGCAAATTGTGGCAGTGGGCAGTATAGTACTGCAATGTGGGTGATGTCGTTATAGAATTAGATAGAACGCTGATTAGACTGATGATGGCCTGATTAACACTGATTAAAAACGGATTAAAATCAGCGCAGATCAGGATAATCAGTGTCATTAGCGTTCTATCACCGAAACCTCAAAAAAAATAATGTCGTCAATTCATTTTTATAAGCGCACTTCAATTCCTCGCTCCGCCATCACTTGTTTGGCTTGGGCAATAGTGTATTCTCCAAAATGGAAAATACTGGCTGCCAGCACGGCATCTGCTTTACCTTCATGAACCCCTTCTGCAAGATGTTCTAATGTGCCGACTCCGCCTGAAGCAATCACGGGAATACTGACGGATTCACTGATGGTGCGTGTCAAAGCTAAATCAAAACCATTGCGGGTGCCATCTCGATCCATACTCGTCAGCAGTATTTCACCCGCTCCAAATTCAGTCATTTTTTTGGCCCAGCTTACTGCGTCAATGCCAGTCGGTTTACGCCCACCGTGAGTAAAAACTTCCCAACGTAGCGGTTCACCTTCTTGACTCACTTGCTTTGCGTCAATCGCGACGACTATGCATTGTGATCCCAAATGTTCACTGGCCTCTTTGACAAATTCAGGATTGAAAACGGCGGCTGTATTTATCGCTACTTTATCCGCGCCAGCATTGAGCATACGCCGAATATCGGATAATTTACGAATACCGCCACCCACTGTTAGGGGAATAAAGACTTGACTGGCGACTTCTTCAACGACATGCACTATGGTATCGCGTTCATCAGAACTCGCGGTGATGTCTAAAAACGTGACTTCATCTGCGCCTTGATCGTCGTAACGCTTTGCAATTTCAACCGGATCACCGGCATCGCGGATATTGACAAAATTAACGCCTTTAACGACTCGTCCAGCATCAACATCAAGACAGGGAATAATGCGTTTTGCTAACATTTTTAGTTATCAATCGTAGGGTTGGCAACTACCAGCAAACTAAAGTTTGCACTCCAGCAAACTAAAGTTTGCTCTCCAGCAAATTAAAGTTTGCTCTCCAGCAAACTAAAGTTTGCACTCCAGCAAATTAAAGTTTGCTCTCCAGCAAATTAAAGTTTGCTCTCCAGCGTATCTGATTTTCTGTCGTGTTTTTTATCTGACAAAGCCATCGGCTAATTTTTGAGCTTGGGTAAAATCTAATGTCCCTTCATAAATCGCTCTGCCTGTTATTACGCCCATAATATCTTGTTCGGCGACTTCACATAAGGCCTGAATATCATCTATCGTGGTAATACCACCGGCCGCTATCACTGGAATTTTAATGGATTGCGCTAATGTGACTGTTGAGTCAATATTGAGGCCTTGTAGCATTCCGTCACGACTGATGTCAGTAAATACAATGGCTTCAACGCCGTCTTGTTCAAATCGTTGTGCCATCTCTATGGCGCTGTGATGGGATAATTTTGACCAACCTTCTGTCGCCAGTTTCCCATCACGGGCATCTAAACCGACGATAATATGCCCTGGAAATTCTCGGCAGGCATCGGCAATAAAGTGTGGAGACTGAACAGCCTTAGTACCAATAATGACATAGTTTACCCCAACATCAAGATAAGTCTGTATGGTATCTTCATCACGAATACCCCCACCCACTTGTATTGGAATATCAGGGTAAGTTTGAGCAATTTGATGTATGACTGAAGCATTGACAGGTTGACCAGTAAAAGCGCCGTTTAAATCGACAATATGTAAACGACGTGCGCCTGCCTTTATCCAGCGTTCTGCCATTGCTACAGGATCACTGGAAAATACCGTATCATCCTCCATACGGCCCTGCCTAAGCCGTACACACTGACCATCTTTTAGATCGATGGCGGGTATAACTAACATTTTGGGTTCCTCTAGTGAAATTAAGAATGAAATAATGACAAGGATTATAGAATGGTTGCGAAATAAATTAAATCTTTGAAATTAAATGAGATAATCCAATGGGGCAACCACGAGGAATTGCCCCTACCATGAAGGTGGCATGTAGGGGCAAGACCGAAGGTTGCCCATTTTATCAATAACCTTTATCTTTCAAACAGATATACCTAAACGTTGAGTGGGTAATTTATAACTTAAACGACGTTTTTGAGGTTCTGGCTGATATTGCACTAAAGAGTGAAGTTCTTTAAGCGCATTTTCATACACGGCCTTTTTGAAATAAACGACTTCAGTTAAAGGATACCAATAATCAACCCATAACCATTGATCAAATTCTGGATTATCGGTTGTATTCATGCAAATGTTGTTGTCATGGCCTAAAATACGTAGCATATACCAGACTTGTTTTTGCCCGATGCACAAAGGTCGTTGGTGATAACGTATCAAGTTATGAGGTAAGCGGTAACGTAACCATCCGCGTGTGGCCCCTAATACATGGACTTGTTTAGTGGTTAAACCTAATTCTTCATGTAGTTCACGAAATAAGGCCCGTTTTGGGGTTTCAGTCGCTTTAATACCACCTTGTGGAAATTGCCAAGCATCTTGTCCAACACGCTTTGCCCATAACACTTGCCCATCCTGATTTGTTAGGATAATACCTACGTTCATTCTATAACCATCTGTATCAATCATGAGACTACTCCTTTTGTAAGATGAATAAGGGAGTGTTTAATGCATTTAATTAATACTGATTTATATTACTCCATTACACAGCGATTACAAGCCTTAGTGATTCAGACGTTCAGATATCAATTATCAATTATCAGTTATCAATTCTTTGCCCGCGTTTTGGCGCGCAAAAACTTCTTAAGTGGAAATCAGTTCTAGGCTAAAGCTTTTCAATCAATAGCTTGATATTCTTAATATATTATTGTGAAGAAGAATTAACAATTGCGGATTTGAGAAATGGCATGAGAGTTTGGGGCGCATTTCTAAAAAAAAAGGTCATCAAGATAAATCTTGAAGGCCCGAATGGAGTGCAAAATTTATTTTGCTTCGGTGCGAATGGAGTGCAAAATTTATTTTGCTTCGGTGCGAATGGAGTGCAAAATTTATTTTGCTTCGGTGCGAATGGAGTGCAAAATTTATTTTGCTT
>Ga0190315_1000047_pt1 | contig 73861 bp, 59 predicted proteins | sample 48701101_MG_FD_161673 | JGI IMG/M metagenome (GOLD analysis project Ga0190315, IMG submission 161673) | Hydrothermal vent sediment bacterial communities from Southern Trench, Guaymas Basin, Mexico - 4870-11-0-1_MG | ecosystem: Environmental > Aquatic > Marine > Hydrothermal vents > Sediment ...
CACCAATTTACCAACCCTCTAAATCCAAAGGTCAGTACGAGAAAACTTTTCTCGATATTGGGTTAACCTAACCCAATTGTGGCATGATGGGGATTACTCCTTATTTTTTAAAGTGATTAATTTAATTAATTTGATGATCAATTCTACTCTAGAAATCAAACAACAGTTGTTTGACTCTTTCCACAATTTAATTTGTTATGGGTACAATTAATTATTTTAAGAATAGGCTTGTCAAACTCATTTAAATTCACTAAAAAACTAAAAATGATTTTAAATTAATGAGTTATCAAGGCCATGTTCGCCATTACGAGATTGACAACAGCATTTTGCACAACACGTTTATATTTATGCCACGCTTCGTTCCTCGCAATAAATATTAGAATGTTATAAAATATTAATATACAGTGCCTTGTGCTTTTTCTTAATAATACCTTACTCAAAGACGAAGTAAAAGCGTTAATAATACCTTACTCAAAGACGAAGTAAAAGCGTTATGAAAAGTTACCAAGATTTAGTTGCTGATTGCTTAAAAACAGTCCAAGAAATTTTTCCTTGGGATTTACAAGAATGCCTAGAAACCGAGCAATCCCCAATGTTACTTGATATACGTGAACCTTATGAATTTGAGGCTTTCCATATCAAAAATGCTATAAATGTACCGCGTGGCATTTTAGAGGCCACTTGTGATTATGGTTATGATGAGACTGTGCCTGAACTTGTTAGGGGACGGGAGAATGATATCATCGTGATTTGCCGCTCTGGTAATCGTAGCATCTTAGCGGCTCATACCATGCAAATGATGGGTTATCAGTCCGTGAAGTCTTTAAAAACGGGCGTGAAAGGTTGGAATGATTACGAATTGCCTCTTCTTGATATTAACAAACAAATCGTAGACATTGATGAGGCCGATGCCATGTTGCTACCCAATGTTAAGCCGGAACAAATGCCACCTAAAAAAACAAACCCAACGACTTAGGCATCTCCAAGCAATTTTAATAGACCACATAGGGGCACCTTCGGTATTGCCCCTACATACCACATAAGTAAGGGCAATATCGAAGGTTGTCCTATTTATATAGGGGGCATCGTCATAAGGTCGCTATTATTAATTAGCTCAAGTCAGGTGGTGGTGACTAAATACCCAAAATTTTCGAGTGGGCAAAAGCGCAAATTTATAACGGTGGACAGTATAACAGCCAACAGCTAAAGCAGTTGTCTAAAAGCTCAAGTCAGGTGGTGGTGACTAACCAAAGAGCCTCTTGCAAAACTCTTGGGCATAAACGAGAAATCAATAACTTACGAAAAGTTGATACGCCTTTCAGTCGTTGATTTATGGTTGCACGTTGGAGTTTTGCAAGTCCCTCAGTGGACAGTATATTTATATCGCGGCCCCCTTCAGATAAATATGTTGGCCTTGAACATAGTGGATATCAAGGCATTGATAACTGATAACTGATAACTGATTTAGCGTAGCTTCCCTTCGGTTCCACGCTAAAGTTTTTGTTTGCCTCAACTTTAGCGTGGAACTGATAACTGATAACTGATAACTGAAAAACTATAGAAAGCATTTCGTTAAAGCTTGCACCCGCCGTCGTTGTAATTCTTCCCTTATCTCAGCCCCCTTAAATCCCTCGGCTAGTATACTGGCAACTTCCACTTTTAAAACCACTTCAAAGGCATGGCGAAATTGGTCAGCTTGAGGATAAGGTTGATCAGCAAAGCCGCTACGGCCGCGTGAATCCGCTTCACAGGCCTTTAAAAATTGTTCAAATCGTTGTGGACGACGAAAAGCATCTAAGCTTTGCAACGTGTTGAGCAATGTTTCTGGCGATAAATCACCAATCCGATGACAATGGGTATGATAACGTGCTACCAATACAGCTAAATCAGAATACTGGTTAGGCACACGATAGCGTTGACATAATATTTCTATCAGCTCGACACCTCGTTCTTCATGGCCACTATGATGAGGCCATTGTGAATAAGGCGTTGTGCCTTTACCTAAATCATGGGTTAACACCGCAAACAACACTTGGCTATCATCAGTCATTTGTCGCGCTTGTTGCAAACATAATATCAGATGTTCACCCGTATCAATTTCAGGATGTTGTTTAGCAGTCTGCGGGACACCAAAAAGGCGGTCAATTTCAGGGAAAATTCGCGCTAATGCACCACACTGTCTTAAAACTTTAATTGCCAAATGAGGTTGCCGTTCACTGAGGGCGCGTACCGTTTCTTGCCACACACGCTCTGCTACTAAGGCATCGACTTCACCATTGTTCACCATTTCAGTCATTAAAGCCAAAGTTTCATCAGCGACTGTAAAACCAAAGCGAGCCGCAAACCGAGCGAGGCGCAAAATGCGCACCGGATCCTCAACAAAGGCAGACGAAACATGCCGCAAAATACCGGCCCGTAAATCGGCTAAACCCTTAAAAGGATCAATCAATCGTCCCTCGCTATCTTCGGCCATCGCGTTAATGGTCAAATCGCGCCGCTGTAGATCATCTTCTAAAGTCACATCAGGCGCAGCATAAACGCTAAAACCCGTATAACCGCGCCCCGTTTTTCGCTCAGTGCGTGCCAACGCATATTCTTCATGCGTTGTCGGATGCAAAAAAACAGGGAAATCACGTCCAACTTGTGTATAACCCTGTTTTAATAAGATATCTGGTGTTGCGCCGACGACTACCCAATCTCGATCCTTGCTCTGATAGCCTAATAATTTATCACGCACACAACCACCCACTTGATACACTTTCATCAATTATCAATTATCAATTATCAATTATCATTTGTAGGGTGGGTAAAGATTGTTGCCCACCGCCTCGAACTGATTTTAAATTTGTCAGTCTTCATACAGACTTCGTTGTGAGCTTCGCTCGATCAACTTTAGTTTATCGGTCAAAGTACAAACTGGGCGCATTCCCAAAAAAAGGGTCATTATCAATTTCGGTTGAGTACAACGGCCGAGTACACTCCAATCGAAGCATCGCAAAATAAATTTTGCACTCCAAGCGAGGCATCGCAAAATAAATTTTGCACTCCAAGCGAGACATCGCAAAATAAATTTTGCACTCCAAGAGAGGCATCGCAAAATAAATTTGGAACGAAAATCAAGCCAAAGCCGATTGATAATGACCCTTTTTTTAGAAATGCGCCCGTACATTTAGTTTGTCATTTGTGAGCTTTTTGGCTGTAGCATTGAGGCGCAGCCCCCAAAACGTCTATAACTTTCATCACCCACTCCACTACCCACAATTTATCTATGTGCCTTATACCGAAATGTCGAATACAACTCTCTGTGAGTAGTCGGCGCAGCAAGATATTTCGGCACGATGCTTTCTACACTATGGGGAGTCATACCAAATTTAAACAAATCATTGTTATGACCACAGACATTCGATATTTGTGAAGAATAATAATTATCAAGTGAATAAGGTTTGCCTGGTACCCATTCCATCACACGCGCTGCCAAGTATGAAGGCTTGTCTCCTAAAGGCACAATATGGCGCTTTACCCCAATCAGTTTAGCAAGATAGGCCACTAATTCTTGCAATGTGTAAACAGAGCCACCACACAAATTATAACGTTGCCCATCATATTGAGGATTTTCCACCACTTCCAGCATCGCTCGCACAACATCATTGACCCAAACGGGGGCTAATTTGGCATCGAACGAAGGTAACATAAATATTGGCGAAGGGACACGCAGCATAGAAACAAAACGATTCAAAAAAGAATCGCCCTCCCCAAAAATCACCGACGGCCTAAAACTGGTGACGTGTACATCAGAAACCGCATGGATTAAATCCTCCGCTTCCCCTTTAGTACGCAAATAGTGACTGTTTTTTTGTGTCGCATCAGCGTTTAAAGCACTTATATGCAATAACCGCTTGATCTTATTCTCTTGACACGCAGCAATCACTTTTTGAGGCAATTCAACATGGGCCTTGTGAAAACCCTTACCATCATGGCCACTTTCATTGAGAATGCCCACTAAATTAATCACAACATCGCAACCGCGCGTCTGCTCATTCAATTGTGCCTGCTCGTAATTCGTTGAGAGCAACTCCAAGGTAGGCAATACTAATAATTCACGATGTTCCTCACGCCGACGTGTCAAGACTCGTACCTGCCACCCCATCTTAAATAAACGATTAGCAAGCTGTTTTCCAACAAATCCAGTACCACCTAACAAACAAATTTTACGCATATTTATGTTCCACCACGGAATAAAATGAAAAATTAGACTTGTCCCTTTATCAGCTCCGTTTTTGATTTTTAGTCGTATCTCGTCCTTTCAATGGATGAAGGGGATGAAGGGACAAGTTTATTAGACTTGTAAGTACTGAAGCACAAATAAACAGGTATTTTACCGCAAAGGGCAACCTTCGGTATTGCTCCTTTGCTTTTGTCAATTTTTGGCGAAGGTACTTACAAAGACGCGAGCCATTGAGACGCGAAGCATCGCGTCTCTACTGTAGAGACGCGATGCCTCGCGTCTCTAATAAACAGGTATTTTACCGCAAAGGGCAATCCGAAGGTATTGCGCCGAAGCACCTGAAAATTTTTGGCGAAGGTACTTACGACGCGAGCCATTGAGACGCGAGGCAGAGCAAATCTACTGTAGAGACGCGATGCCTCGCGTCTCTAATAAACAGGTATTTTACCGCAAAGGGCAATCCGAAGGTATTGCGCCGAAGCACCTGAAAATTTTTGGCGAAGGTACTTACGACGCGAGCCATTGAGACGCGAGGCAGAGCAAATCTACTGTAGAGACGCGATGCCTCGCGTCTCTAATAAACAGGTATTTTACCGCAAAGGGCAATCCGAAGGTATTGCCCCCTCTTCTGGTTGCTTCTATTAAAATACCTGAAAATTTAGGGTTCAGTACTTACTTATGCGTCAACTTTTGTGCCTATTTTTCCCCGATATAACCCTATATCGGGCAACTCTCAATTCAAATTGAATTTAGAGACGCGAGGCAGAGCAAATCTACATCGCGTCTCTCTTTATTAACCCATTGATTCCTGTACTTCCTCTGCTTCTTGTGGCTCCTGTGGTTCCTGATCGCTTTCTTCAGGAATGAGTTGATCAGCTTGTTGTGTACAGCCTTGTTGCACCATCCACTGTACTGTCGTGATTTCAGATTCAGCCGGAATCTGGTGCAAGGTGATAAACCTATCAAACTCAACACCTTGTCTCGTTTTGAGCTGCAGCCGATATTTGGTACCCGATTGGATTGGCATTTGTTCTACCGGCCAAGGCAGTGTGTCTTTCTGTGAAGACCAAGGTAATTCCTCTGTTTGTCTGGGCCGACGTGTTTTGAGTATTAACGTCATCCGTCCAGAACGTTCGCTTTTAGGCAACCAAAATTTCACCTCTTCTTGGGCACGATAACAAAACGACTGGATTTTACAAGCTTGAACTAGATTCACTATCCAGAGCTTCCCGTTCTCATCATCTGAGATATCATCTGGGATATCACACTCACCTTCAACACCCCTGCGACGTGAATCCAGTTTGAGGGCTATTACCAACGGTTGTTCTTGAGAATAAACTGAACGGATATTTTCAAGCGGTTCAGAGGCGAGGCCTGTATTGAGACTCAACCCAAGTGCTATCAAGAGGGAAATACGTGAAAATGACATATCAATTCTCCTTACGTGCTTACATGATTATATTATCAGAATTGAAGCAGTGCTGAAAAAGCTCAAATGCAAACGAATCATTGTATCAATCTTTAGTCTAATTTAGAAAACTTAAAATATCCAAATGATGTGTTAATTATTAATTATTAATTATTAATTAATAAGGCTGTGTTTTTCTATGTTGTGTTAAAAAAAAAATCAAAGCCGTTGATATTGTTCAAAAGCTGATTCATCAATTTATCAATTCATAATGAGAGCGGTTTAGAAAAACATTTTTGGTAAAAATCATTATCTGAAAAGCGATATTTTTGAACAGCAAAGACGCTTCGAGCCGCTTCGGTATACAAAGGTGAAGTATAATGTTCATCTTTGTGAACTTTAGGTTATGACTTTTAACGCATTGTTAAGGGCAATAACCAATCCGTTTAACCCTAAAAAAAGTTGTACTTTTATTATCTAACCATGAATAGACGCTTTATCACGCTTATTTACCTAATCTCAATAATACTGAGTTTACCCGTGTCGGCCCAAAAACCCGAACTCAAATTCCAAAAACTGTCTCTGAAAGATGGCCTGTCTCAAAGTACTGTTTACAGTATTTTACAGGATAGTCGTGGATTGATGTGGTTTGGCACACAAGATGGGCTGAATAAATATGATGGATATCAATTTACAGTCTATCGACATGATCCCAGCAATGCTCACAGCTTAAGTCATAACGAAATTTTTGCCCTTTATGAGGACAATACAGGTACGCTGTGGATTGGTACCAGCAATGGACTGAACCGCTTTGATCGTCAGCAAGAGAGATTTATTCATTATCAAAATGATCCCAATAACCCCAACAGTTTGAGTCATAATACGGTCTTGTCAATTTTTGAAGATGATAAAGCGGTGCTGTGGGTAGGTACCAAAGGCGGTGGATTGAATCAGTTTGATCGAAAACGCAATCAATTTGTGTCATTTAGACACAATCCCAATAATCCCAACAGCTTGAGTAATGACATCGTATGGCCGATTTATCAAGACAAGCAGGGCACTTTGTGGATTGGTACAGATGGTTCTGGTCTCAATCAATTTGATCGTCAACGCAAGACATTTACCCATTACCTGCCTGACGCGCAAAATCCCGACAGTTTGAGTAATGTGATCGCCTCTCTTTATGAAGACAAAACGGGCCAGTTATGGCTTGGAACACTCGGCGGCCTTTATCAGTTTGATCGTCAACAGAAAACCTTTGTGCATTATGCTCACGATCCCCAAAATCCTGACAGTTTAAGTGATGATTCGATTTGGGCTATTGGTGAGGATGGTATGGGGATATTGTGGATTGCAACCGATGGCGGTGGCTTAAATCAGTTTGATCGTCAACAAAACCAATTTCTGCATTTTCAACACGAACCGCAAAATCCGGCCAGTTTGAGTAATGATGCCCTTCTGTCAATCTATAAAGACACTGTCGGCACAATGTGGGTTGGCACCAGCGGCGGCGGTGTAAACCAATTCAATCGTGAACAGCAAAAGTTTGTGCATTATTTTCATGACCCTAAAAATCCCAATAGCTTGAATAATAACACGATTTTGTCAATAGAGACCGACCAAAAAGGCCAGCTCTGGGTAGGCACTCAAGGCGGCGGCTTAAACCAATTTGATCAGGCGCGGCAAAAAGTCACGCATTATCTGCATGATCCCGAAAATCCTAACAGCTTGAGTCATAACGATGTCTCGGCTATTGCTGAAGAGAGCAGCGGCAAGCTCTGGGTTGGCACGTATGGCGGTGGTTTAAATCAGTTTAACCCTCAAAATAATCAATTTGTCTCCTATCTTCATGATCCTGACAAACCGACGAGTTTGATCAGTGACTATGTGTTGTCAATTTATGAAGACAGCACCCAAACCTTGTGGATTGGCACACGAGAAGGCTTGGATCAATTTGATCGCAAAACACAGAGATTTCTGCATTACACTCACGATCCTGACAATGCCAATAGTTTGAGTTATAACGATATTTCCGTCATTTACGAAGACGGGCAAGGTACACTGTGGCTGGGTACACAAGGCGGCGGTTTAAACCGCTTTGATCGCAAGCAATTTGTGCGCTATCAAGCTGATGCTCAAAATCCCAACAGTTTGAGTCACAACGAAATTTCTGCCCTGTACGCCGATGAAGCGGGTACCTTGTGGATTGGCACTTATGGGGGCGGATTGAACCAATTTGATCGGGCAACCGGCCGTTTTAAGGTTTATCGGGAAAAACAGGGCTTAGCCAATGATGTGATTTACGGCATTTTAGGAGACAATCAAGGCAATCTCTGGCTATCGTCAAATAAAGGCTTATCCAAATTCAATCCTAAAACACAAGCCTTTAGGCATTATGATGTATTAGATGGACTACAAAGCAATGAATTTAATGCCGTTGCTCATAAAAGCCATAACGGGGAACTCTTTTTTGGCGGTATCAATGGTTTTAACGCATTTTATCCAGAGCATGTCAAGGATAATCCCTCTATTCCGCCTATCGTGATAACCGATTTTAAAATCTTTAATAAATCAGTCGCCTTAGGCTCACATTCTCCCTTGCAACAACACATCAGCGAAACGCACGAAATCGCGCTGTCTTATAAACAATCGTTTTTCTCTTTTGAATTTGCCGCCTTAAACTTTTTACAACCGAGCAAAAATGAATATGCCTACAAATTAGAAGGGCTTGATGAAGACTGGAATGAAATCGGTACTCAACGCCGTGCTAACTACACCAATGTGCCCCATGGTACTTACCAGTTTCATGTGAAGGGGAGCAACAACGACAAAGTGTGGAATGAAGAAGGCACCACGCTCAAAATCATCATCCCACCGCCACCGTGGAAAACGTGGTGGGCTTATACGTTATACGTCATCACGATTTTTGCGATTATTCTGAACTATATTCGCATCCAAAAACGCAAGCTGCGGGAAAAGCAGCAAGAATTAGAACGTGAAAAAGAGATTGCCACGCAATTAAGAGAAACCGATAGGCTAAAAGATGAATTTTTAGCCAACACCTCTCACGAATTACGCACTCCCCTCAATGGTATTATTGGCATAGCAGAATCTCTGGTTGACGGTGCCACGGGGCACTTGAGTGAACAAACCAAGGCCAATTTGAGCATGATTGTCGGAAGTGGGCGACGGCTGCTCAGTCTTGTCAACGATATTCTGGATTTTTCAAAATTGAAAAAGAAGGAATTTGATTTACAACTGAAATCCGTTGATATACATACCATCGCAAAAGTCGTGTTAGCCCTCAGCCAACCCTTGATCGGCCACAAACAGGTGCAACTGAACAATACGATTTCGCCCGATTTGCCGCCCATCAATGCTGACGAGAATCGTGTAGAACAGATTCTCTACAATCTGGTTGGCAACGCGATCAAATTTACCGACAGCGGCACAATAACCATATCAGCCAAAATCGTTCAAAACATCGACGGTTTTGAAAATACGCCCGGTTTAGCGATAATCGTATCCGACACCGGTATTGGTATTCAGGCAGAAAAACTTGATCGCATCTTTGAAGCCTTTGAACAAGCAGATGGTTCGACAGCGCGAAGCTACGGCGGTACCGGTTTAGGGCTCGCCGTGACACAGCAATTAGTTCAATTGCATGGCGGCCATCTGGCCGTTGAATCACAAATGGGGGTAGGCTCGCATTTTACCTTCATTCTACCCTTATCAGTGAACAGAGAACAATTATCAGCTATCAGTGAAAAGTTATCAGTGAACAGTGAGCCGGAAGCCGTGAGCCAAGGGCCGGAAAAGATGAACACGCCTCAATCATTAGAGACAGAAACGTTGACAGCATTGACCAGCGAAAAAGCCTTGACAACCCAAACAGAAGCGGTGACAACGGTTCAAAAGGAAGCGCAGCTTCCTGCACAAGAGGGTGAAGTCAATATCTTGATTGTCGATGATGAAGCAGTGAATCGGCAAGTACTGGTTAACCATTTATCATTACAACACTACACGATTACTCAAGCGGAAACCGGCATGGAAGCATTAGCCCTGCTTGAAAAAGGCTATCAGCCTGATCTGATCCTGCTCGATATCATGATGCCCCATCTCAGCGGTTATGAAGTCACGCAAAAAATCCGTGAAACTCAGGCCGCCGATGAATTACCGATTATCCTACTAACGGCTAAAACTCAAACCGCCGATCTCGTGCTTGGATTGGAATGCGGAGCGAATGATTATTTAACGAAACCCATTTCTAAAGATGAACTCCTAGCGCGTATTAAAACGCATCTGCATATCCAGCAACTCAAACAAGCCAGACTGGAAGCGGAGAAACAATACCGCGATATTTTTGAGAATGCCATTGAAGGTATTTTTCAATGTAGCCAGACAGGCCGCTATATCAGCGTCAATCCGGCCTTTGTTCGCATGTTTGGTTATGACTCCGCACAACAAATCTATACCGAAATCACCGATATTGGACAACAACTGTATATTGATCCACAACGGTATTTTGAATTTACCCACTTGCTAGAGAATCAACCCAAGGTAGAAGACTTTGAATACCAAGCCCGTCATCGTGATGGTTCAGTCATTTGGATCAAGGAAACAGTACGGGTAATACGCGACAAACATGACAACATGTGCCACTACGAAGGTATTGTTGAAGATATAACGGCACGCAAACAAGCGGAAGAAAAACTGCGTTACGATGCCACCCATGATCAGCTCACCGGGCTATTCAACCGTGCAGCCTTCACGACTCACTTGACAAATGCAGTCACGACGTTTTCAAGTTCTGAAACACCTGAATCAAAAAGCGAAGCTCAACATTCAGACATCTCTTACGCAGTGCTATTTGTAGATTTAGATCGCTTCAAAATCGTCAATGACAGCATGGGGCACTGGGTAGGCGATCAACTCCTCACCAGTGTTGCGCGTCGCTTAGATAAAGTTATCAATGAAAACGATGTTGTTGCCCGCTTAGGGGGTGATGAATTTGCCTTAATGTTGGACAAACAGCCTGATATCCATAGCCTTAAACAGCGTATCGACAATATACAACAAGAACTCAGTCAACCCTATTATTTAACAGACGAAATTTTCAATACCACAGCCAGTATTGGCATTGCCCTCAGCGATCAGAAGTATAAAAACGCCGATGAAATCTTACGTGATGCCGATACCGCCATGTACGAAGCCAAAAAACAAGGCGGCAATCAATATGTCATTTTCCAACCGAAGATGCACATCCATGTTGTCAACATACTCAGGATGGAAAGAGATTTACGTCAAGCCTTAGATAGGGAACAATTTTCTCTCAATTATCAACCGATTATCTCACTCGAATCGGGCAAAACGATTGGATTAGAAGCCCTATTGCGCTGGAAACACCCTGAACAAGGGATGATACGCCCAGACATATTCATTCCCGTAGCGGAAGAAATTGGTTTAATCAAAGAATTAGGCTTATGGGTATTTGAAACCGCGTGTATACAATTGCGCCACTTGCAAACCCAATTTTCTTCAGCCTACGCAGACTTAGGCATGAATATCAACGTCTCGCCTATCCAACTGAAACAACCAAAGATAGTCTATCAAATCCAAGACATTATTGACAAAACGGGTATCAAAGGCCCCACTTGCCGTGTTGAAATAACTGAAACGGCCATGATGCAAAACCCAAAAGCAGTACTAAGCGTACTCAATGACTTAAAAAATCTGAAACTACTCTTGTATGTTGATGATTTTGGCACCGGATACTCATCCTTAAGTTACTTACGACAATTTCCGATAGATGCCTTAAAAATTGACAAAAGCTTTATCCAAGAAATTGATGGCTCAGCAAAAGCGGCCCAAATTGCCAACGCCATCATTGCGTTAGGCAACGCATTTGACTTAAGAGTGGTTGCAGAAGGGGTTGAAACAGACTTTCAACTGGCGAGATTAAAAGCAGCACAGTGTCATCATGTACAAGGCTATTTTTTCTCACGCCCCGTAGATGCGAAATCCATAGAAGACTATTTAGGCGCTGAAATGTCTAAAAAGTGATTAAGCGTTCAGATTATTTTGCTTGGGTGCGAATGGAATGCATGTTATTTTGCTTGAGTGCGAATGGAGTACAAAATTGATTTTGCTTGAGTGCTAATGAATTTCGTTCCAAATTGATTTTGCGGCCTGATTTTCGTTCCAAATTTAGTTTGCGGTTCGATTTTCTTAAATCGAACTGTACGTCATGAGATCGGGAAACGCTATAACATCAAGCTTCAATATCATTGAAAGAGTCGTAGGGTGTGTAAGCGGGCACCCCTAATTTCAAAAAGTCCTCTAAGTCTTGCCCGCTTGCCCACCATTCGCTCACGACACTCACTCATTCAAACTTTAAAAATTAAAACAACATGAACACTTTCAAAACCATAATCTTAACAACTGATTAGAAAACGTTTTTCCGATTGGGTTAAATTGACTTTTTGGATCATTTTTTTTGGCTATGTTTTGGTGTCCCATTTAGGCTGGGAAAAGGCCTCAAAGCCCTAGAAGCCCCCGTCCGCTTCACTGATGGGTTAGCTTATCCTCAATTTCAAATTTTTCACTTTTTAACAACTCAATACTGTTATAATTCATTGTGTCTCTGAAATGAAAATGCCAGATTGAATAAATTTCTTTCTGCTTTTCAAAAAACAGCACATTGACTTTCTTTTTGGTATGCGTCTGCCACTGCCGAAAAGGATAATAAAGTTGCCTGATAATGATATTTTTACTCCCGATATTTTTTGCTTCAATCAGTACAACTTGATTTCTGCCTTCATATCCAGCATCAACTTCCGTCTGAACACTTTCCGTTATCACTTTATGTTTGTTAACATAAAATTCAAATTTTGGGGTGTATTTTCTGCCACGGATAGTTAAAACAAAACTATCATCATTCAAAAAAGTTCTCAGCAGGCTTGAAGCATAGGCAAAATCCAGATGTTGCATTTCTGAATTGCCTACAAGAGAGGTTTCCAACCTGAAGTCCAACTTTTACCTGTAAATTTTCTGTTTTGTGATAATTTCCGGAATGTCAGTATAGCCCTCGCCCTTTAAAAGAGCATAAACGCCGTTGTTAACCGGTAAAATAAAAAGGTTGTTCTCAACAAAAATGTCGGGTCTTTTTTCCCTTGTGTCTTGCTTGCATAGCACCCGGGGTTCTTTTTCGCTTGTTGACTTGAAATGAAAAGTGGCACGCTTTATCTGTTCCGCAGTAATTATAAATGGCCTTTCATCAAAGTCATGTTTATGAATATCATACTTGTCAAAAATTGAACGCCATGGTTTGTGGTTCATATTCGTAATTCGTAATCACAAGTTCGTTAATTCGTCCCCGTTTTGCCGCATTGCAATTTATCATTCTGCTTGCGTGAACACGGTGCAGTCTGTAGCCGTTATAAATTTGTTCAAAAAAACAGTCGTCTGGATTTTCATTTTTAGGATCCGAGTTGCTTAACATCAGCCTAGAATGCTTTTCATTATCCAATTTTTTAAAAAAATTAGCGACTTCAACCTGATCTCTGTCTGTAAACTCAAAGCCGGCATAATTTGTAAAACTTGCAGTTTTAGTGATAGGACGGTATGGCGGATCAAAATAAACAAATGTTTTTTCATCCGCGCTATCAAAACAGTTCTGATAATCGGAAATCAAAATTTCAGTATTCTGTAATACTCTGGAAACCGACATGATGTTGCAACTGTCCAGAATAGTGGGCTTTTTGTATTTTCCGAAAGGCACATTAAACTCACCTTTTGAATTTAAGCGGAACAGGCCGTTAAAGCAAGTTTTGTTCAGAAAAATAAGCTGCGCTGCTCTCCGTATCCAGTTGTCTGAAAATGTTCTGTAATTGATTTCAAACTGCTGGGCATTGAAATGCTTTCTCATTGACAAAAACAGATTAGCGCGTTTTTCTTCAGTAGTGCTATCATATTCTTTCTGATACTGTTCAAGCAATTCTAGCAGAATATCCGGATGCTGCTGAATAACCCGGTATGTCAGAATCAGATTTTTATTGACATCGGAAATATAAGAGGAACGGATATTGTATTTTTGCATGATTTCAAAAAAAACAGCGCCCCCGCCGATGAAGGGTTCTACATATTTTTCAATTTTTCCTTTCCGCAGTTCAGTCGGATAGTAATTTTCAAACTGTTCGAGCAATTGATTTTTTCCGCCTGCCCATTTCAAAAAAGGTTTTGCCTTATTAACAGTTGACATCCAATAGGTTACCTCATCTGTATGTCTATCACGTTCAAACATCAACCTAATTATTTTGGATAATATAATATTAAGAAATTATGCAAAAAGCAAATAGAAGTACTGAAGCACAAATAAACAGGTATTTATACCGCAAAGGGCATGAGCAAGGGATTGCCCCTACAAGCCGCCCGTAGGGGCAATCCCTTGTGGTTGCCCCCTTTCTTGGGCAGGCGATAACGGCATGGCATATCGCTTTCCGGTAAATAATTTAACAAGGGCAAACCTGTGTGTCTGCCCGTAGGGGCAATCCCTTGTGGTTGCCCGTAGGGGCAATCCCTTGTGGTTGCCGTCACTTTATGCTCAGTGAATTTATATTCAGCTAAAGCGTTTAGTGTCGGCCTATTTGATAATATGAAGGCATCGAAAAAAATGGCCCACGCCTTACGCGCAATCAAGCTGAAAATGATTCAAGGGAAGGCTAGTAGTCGAAAATAGGCGAATCCTTACCATTGGGCCTGTGGTGTATGGGGATGGGCAATAAGGTTTTTGATTTATCGCATTGTTATTTAACTCTTTTTTGACAAAGCAATCTGTGCCTAACCGATTTTTATCTTTTTGACAAGGTGTCAGTCTTGTCTATCATCAACTCTTTTTTTTTGATATGATAAAATGTCTCTCGTTAATTTTTTGATTCATAAGAGGTGATTTTGAAAATGAGCCAATCTCGTTTTGCCTTAATTAGCATCACTTTATCTTTGCTTATTGGTTTTTTTGTCTTAGAAAAAGCCTATGCTTTTTCAGAGCAAGTCTATCAAGTTCAACAAAAGTTATCAGAATTGGGATACTATCCCGGCTCAATTGATGGGGTTTCTGGTAAACAGACAGCTTTGGCGATTATGAAATTCCAAACCGCTCAAGGATTACCCGCAACGGGTCAACTTGATCCACAAACTCACCAGAAACTTGGCTTCTCTTTTAGCGGCTCAGATTTATTGCCCGCAAAGGACTTAAAAGCCATTAGTCAACGTTCGACAGCAAGGCTTATCAAGGCCTTTAAAACCCAGAACAAGACACGCGCGGCCTATGAGGAAGTGAGAAGACATATTGCTAATCGGCTCAACACAATCGCACAACAAGGATTTTACAATGTCCTTTTTGTGCTGATTAATGAGACGAATACAAAAAATATGCCGTATAACAAGCTGACTGATAAAGAAAAAGAGATGCTGGAAAGCATATTAAAAAGAGAACTGTTTGAATTGGGATACCGGATTGAGTCTTTAAAATATGATAATATTGGTTTACATTGGGCGATTTCTTGGGAATAGTCTTACGAAAATCAACCCTCATCGTTTTTTGAGTCAATCGTAGGAGGGCTAAGCGGGCAGCCCTGATTTCAAAAATAAATCGTTTTGCCCGCTTACCCACATTCCACATCAGACACTCACTTGCTTAGCCGCCACCCATTCGCTCTCCGCACTCATTTAAACTACCCAAACATTGAAGAACACTGTCCATCATAGGATTTTTGTCTTCCTCTACATAAGCGGCATAAAAAGTATAAGTCCCACTCAAACCTTCCAACACTTCAAAATCTAAAATATCATGCGTCCGTTTTGTACTTTCCAATGACTCTCGGAAAGCTTGCGGTGTTGGGCTAAAAGGCACAAAAGCTAAGGGAGTCATATATATCAGCCTCCCATCATTGGGCATTTGTATCGCTACCCACAAATCAACGCGATGAAAACGAGAGGGAACTTGCAAGTTTTCTTGCAATTTTAAAGTGACACATTCACCCACACGATAAATAGGATTTAAGGGCGAGAAGCTGAGTTCCGCTGTCGCGCTCACCATTTGGGCACTAAGTAAAAGTGGAAATATTAGCTTTTTCATAATTTTAATTCCCGATCCTCACTATCAAAAATAATTGGTGGACCCAATATGAAATCATGCCCACCTCTAATATAAATATAATTATAGTATTATTATAACAAGTGTACTATTAACAATGCCACAATGTTTGATAAGATAATATCGTACCCCTTGACAGAGGGCTATTTAACGATGACAGACGCATTCGCGCTCAGTCTCAACGCCGATTTTGTGAATTTATCCGCCTGTAATACCGGTTGTGCTAGAGAAAGTTGTGCCGAAAATGTGCGCTGTGAAGGCATTATGGGCTTAACCCGCGCGTTTATGTATGTCGGTACTTCTCGCGTTACCATGACTTTATGATCAGTAAATTGTAGGGTGGGTAGGAGCGAAGCGGAAACCCACCATTTCCTACAAAAGATTACCTTTAAAATCAAATATTTAAATACTTATGTATAACCATGAGTGGTTTTTAAAACCTTTTTGACAAGGAGATAGAAAATGCCAGCACGCAAAAAAAACGCGAAAAAAAGCCGCAAAGACTTACCAGAACACGATAAAGGTTACAAAAAAATTTTTTCTCATCCACAAGTTATTCAAGATTTACTTCAAGGATTTGTGTCAGAGCCTTGGGTAGCTGAACTGGATTTTTCGACGTTGGAAACGGTGAAAGATAGTTTTGTCAGTGATGATTGGCGTGAACGTCATGATGACATTATCTGGCGAATTCGTTGGGGCCCAAAGTGGTTATATATTTACTTACTGATTGAGTTTCAATCCACTATTGATCACTTTATGGCTGTACGCATCATGGGGTACATTGCTTTACTCTATCAATACCTGATAGAAACTCAAAACCTGAAGGCGAGTGATAAATTACCCCCTGTTCTGCCCTTAGTCATTTATAATGGCAGTCAACGTTGGAATGCTGCCGAAGATATCAGTGAACTCCTCGAAACGGTTCCTAGCGGGCTAGAAAAATATAGTCCTCATTTACGCTATTTGTTGATTGACGAAGGGGCTTACGGCGATTCACAACTGGAACCGCTGATGAAGAATTTAGTGGCAGCAATCATCCGTTTGGAAAACACACGATCAGGCGAAAATGAGAAAGAAGTTGCCTTGGGGATTCAAAAAGTTTTAGTTTCATTGATAGACTTATTAAAAGGCTCCGAATTGGCCCCCTTACGACGTGATATTGTGACCTGGTTACTACGGATTTTATTACCCAAAAATGTACCCAATATACCCATTCCCGAAGTCGTCGAACTACAGGAGATGAATAGCATGTTATATGAAACCATACAAAATTGGTATAAAGATGCAGAAAAGCGTGGTGAAGAGCGTGGTGAAGCGAAACTCTTGCTCAATTTGCTCGAAACCAAATTTGGTAGTCTACCGGCTTCTGTCAAAACAACGGTGAATCGTTTAGATTCAGACACCTTGTTGAGATGTTCACAACGATTATTTACTGCCAAAACTTGGCAAGACGTTATTGAACCCTCTTCAACGTAATAGATTAGATAGAACGCTGATTTTCAGTGTTATCAGCGTTCTATTCAAATACCAGTACAACGGATCAGGGGAGTGATCGGATTGGTGTGTGGGCTGCCTATTGTAAGTACAATTAATAACCGACTTTTTTATGCCTCACTTCCACGCAAAGTCCAATTTATCACTCCATTTACAATCGACTTGTGGGAAAATTTCTGACAAAGAGGCTAAGGAGATTGTGGAGGAAGACAAAACCATTGGATTACCTTCGCCCAACTGCACAACAAAATAACACAGTGCCTTCAAAACGGAGAGATCAGAACCAACATAAAGGCTGTCTTTATAAACACCAAGGGCCAGTGAATGCCCTCGACATGCTGCTAACAGCAAGGGTTCAGGTTGAAGAAACAAGATAATTAGAGCGAAATCACCTTGTAAGCGAGCGAGGGCTAAGCTCATGGCTTCTAGTGGGGAAATATCCTGTTCTAAATATAAATAACGATTGAGCAAATGTAGAACCACTTTCCCATGGTTTTGGTTTTCAAAATGATACCCCAGATTTTGTAACTTTTTTCGAAGGTATTGGGCATTATCCAACGTACCGGTATAAACCAAGGCAACCTCTTCACTCGCTTCTAACTGAGGTTGAGCGTCGATACTGAGTTCGTTTCTAGCGGCATGATAAGCAATACCCAAAGGTAATGGGGTGGGCCGGGTAGACAATACATCTTGTAAAGTTTGCCAGTTACTCGATACAAGCAACGAGAAGCGCCTTTGGGTTGTTATCATTCCCAACCCGACATCATCGGATGTACCGGATTGTGAAACTTTCAATCCCTTTAGTAATAACGAGCTAGCATTTTGTTTCGTGACAATTCCTAAAATGGACATATAAGCCTCCGTGAGTTAGAGAAGTTCAAACTTTTCCAGAATGTCATGAAGTCACAATGTCGTTTCATTCTGAAAATGTTGACCTTACCATATTTTCTGGAACATTGGAAGGGGCTCTATCAAAAAATACTTTATTTAGAAAAGGAGAACAAAAAATGAGGAATACAATCAAAGGGTTTTTCTTATCATCATCATGTTGTTTTGGACATCGTTTTCTGCGGCTGAACCGATTTCCGTTAATAGCACGGCTGATAATACGACAGAAGATGAGGAATGTACTTTGCGTGAAGCAATTGAAAATGCTCAAGGTGCGAGTCATGTTGATTGTGTGGCGGGCACATTTGGGCTTGATGAGATTCACTTTAATTATGATGAAAATCATGCCCCGGTGGTTTTGGATAATTCAAACCCAATCAGCTTGACGGATATCAATGAAGATGTGCTAGATACCAATAATACGGGTGATCAGATTGCGAAGTTGATAAAGGGGATGATTAAGGATGCGGATAGCGATAAAGTTGGAATCGCGGTGATTGCGGTTGATAATCGTCAGGGTAAGTGGCAATACTTGAGTAAGGATGAGACAGACTTTATTGATTTTCCAAATGAAGTGACTGAAAGCCAAGCCGTGTTATTGGATGATCACGCTAAAATCCGTTTTGTGCCTAAAGCGGATTACAACGGCACCGTTGAATTGCGTTTCCGCGCTTGGGATCGCACGACGGGTAGTCATGGCAATACCCAGATCGATACGACAACATCTGGCGATATCACGGCTTTTAGCTCTGAAACGGCTACAGCGCGTATTACGGTTAATCCCGTAGACGAACCCCCACCGCCACCTGAACCACCGCATGATCCACCGCATGATACCACCGCCACAGGCCATTTCGCAACCAATACCTCCTTCGCAACCGGTGACTTATGATCTCAAAATAACGCTGAAAGGTGAGGGCAAAGTCACGGGTACGGGCATTTATTGCGATACGGATTGTGAGGAGGAGCATGTCAATGGTACGCGCATTACGCTGTCGCCTCAACCGGATAACGGCTATGCTTTTATAAAATGGACAGGTGGTTGTGCTGAGGATTTTACGATGACTCAGGGCATCGCGTGCGAAGCCATTTTTGAGCCCTTAACCCCGAAATATGCCTCTAAACCCTCGCCGAATAGCACGCTGGATTTTGGCCTGATTGAGATCAAGAAGCCTATAATTAAGCGCGCGCTTAATATAATAGTTGAAAATCGGGGACAAGCTGATTTGATAATCAGTGCTTTTTCAATTCAGGGGGAACAGGCCGATGAATTTCGTCTCGTTTCTCCTGATTTTCCTTTTACCCTTGCCAAGGGCGCGAAAGCGCAAACCATTAAGCTGGCCTGTCAACCGATAGAAACGGGTTTACGCGAAGCTGTTTTGAATCTCAAAACAAATGATGTCTTAAATCAATCGGTTAGCTATGATTTGAATTGCACCGGTACCGCTCAACCTGTTCCGAATTATTCACTGATTGTCACGCAACAAGGCGACGGTACGGTTTTCAATCGGCCTGAAGGCGTGGCGTGTGGTAGCGATTGTACAAGCTATCCCGCCAATACAGTGATTCAATTGGAGGCGATTGCAGATACCGATTGGCAATTTACCCGATGGGCAGGTGATTGTAATCAGCAGGGTGAGATCACTTTGATGGCTGATCAAAGCTGTACGGCGATTTTCAATCCGGTTTTGTTGGATGAACTCTTGACGGTTAGCACGACGAGTGACGGTATTGTGATCAGTACACCGGCAGGTATTGATTGCGGTGCTGATTGTACAGAAGCCTTTTTTAATGGCACGCCGGTTTCGCTCAAGGCAACACCTCATCAAGGATATCAATTTGAAGCTTGGCAGGGCGATTGTGATCAGCAGGGCCAGGTGATCATGACTGAACCCAAGACTTGTCGCGCCACTTTCAACGCGATTTATCATGGATTGACAGTCACAACGACAGGCCAGGGCCGGATCAAACTGAATGAGGAAATGGATTGTGGTACCGGTTGCACTGACCGTTTTCCCAGTGGCACTGTGGTGAGATTGAGGCCTGAACCGGATATCGGGTGGCAATTTGCGAAGTGGCAAGGAGATTGTGAAACCATGCCACTGCATTCTGAGCGTATGCGACACAATATCTGAATGCACGCGGTTGGTATAACCCCGATAATATTTTTCCCGAAACGAAAATCATTGATGGGCAACCCGTCACCAAAGCTTCAATGCGCTTAAAAGACTATCCGCCTGAAGCGTATACGCCTGATATTAATAAAGATAGCGTGCTCTTTATTCAGCGTGATTATAGCATTGCCGAAAATGCGAAAACAGCCGAGATTAGCCTTGTGCGTCATGGCAAAACGGCTGGTGAAGTCTGCATTGACTATGCCGCCCTTGATGACACCGCGCGATGGGGTGAAGACTACCAGTTATCCAAAGGCACACTCTGTTGGGCAGCGGATGAAGACGGTAACAAAAGCTTTACTGTTGAAATCATTGACAATGATATTCAAGAACAGACGGATAAACACTTGATACTGAACCTACGCTCACGCGATGATGTCGAGCTGGGGATAAGCAGAGCAACGCTGGTGATTGTCAATGATGATTTACCCACTTGTCAGCTTGCCACGCAAACCTTGAGTCAAAAATGCAATGCCCAAGGCAAAACCTTCACTCAAGAAGACATGACGATTGAAGACGGTAGCCAGATTTTTGGAGCCGTTTTTGCCAATGAGGTGACGCAAGAAGGCGGGATTGTTCAAAATAGCACCTTTAAATCGAATGTGATCCTCAAAAATGGCTCTATTTCTGATTCAGAGTTTTATGCCGCTGAAATTGAGAATCACAGCATCATGTCCAATGTGACATTCCATTCAGGCAGTCAAGTTTGGCAATATGATAATAATGCGTTAATCATAGATGCCGTTATCGAAGAGAATGCCATGATTCAGGGTGGCAATTTAGCCGGCCATATTGATAACCAAGGGCGATTGATTGACATTACTTTTAAGGGAGATGTGCTTGAAGGCGGCACTTTACAAGGCATTATCCGCAATGAGGGCGGCGGCCTCATCAAAAATGTCAACATTTTGCCAACTGACAACAGTAGTGCTTATATTATTGGCGGCCAAGTTGCTGGAAAAATCACGGGCGATGCGAAAGAGCCCGCCTTCTTACAAAATCTTGAAGTCTTGCCAGACAGTCATCTCAAAAATGTGAGGATTGATAAAACAGTCAAATTGCCGAAAGACGTGACACTGGAAAATGTGACACTTGCTAAAGACACCAATATCATGGGCGGCACCCTCAAAGGTGAAATTATCTGTGAAACTGAAGCTGGGTGATCATATCCAGTTAGGGCACAATCTCAGCTTAGCCGGCCAGATCAAAAATAACGGTGATCACACCCTTCAAGATGTCCAATTCGCGGCTGATACCACACTCAGCGGTGGCCGATTGATCGGCACGATCAGCGGTGTCGCGGATTCGCCCGTTGTCTTGAAAAACCTGATTGTTTCGGATGACAGTCATCTCAAAAACGTCGAAGTGGCTGAGAATGTGATTCTAGGTGACAACCTCACGCTAGAAGGTACGATCACCAATACAGGTGATCACACTTTCCAAGATATCCAATTAGCGCCTGATACCAAAATCAGCGGAGGCCGATTGACAGGCACGATCATCGGTACAGCGAAATCGCCCGCCTTGTTAGAAAACGTTGTCGTTTCATCTGGCAGCCATCTTGAAAACCTGATTATCGGTGAACAGGTGATATTGGAAAATGAAGTCACCTTGAAAAACATCCACATTTCAACAGGCCAGCATTTCAGCCAGATCAAGATATCAGGCGATATCACACTGGCCGATGATGTCGTGCTTGAAAACGTCCAACTTGGCGCGAATACGCGCCTTCAAGGCGGCCAATTACAGGGGCTGATCACCGGTGATCCGGAAAACCCCGCCATTTTGGACAACGTCACCCTTTTACCCGATAGCCACTTAGAAAATGTCGTGATTCTCCAAAACAGCACATTGGCCGACACGGTAACAACAGGCAGCAGCGTATTGTTCTGCACCCCGGCTTTGGGTAACGATGCCCAAGGGCAATCCGTAGACACACAAGCCTGTTTTATTAATCAATTAAAAACCGTTTCAGGCCCAAAACGCAACCGTGCCCGATTACCCTATCGCGAAGCCAAAACACTCAGCCTATCACTCACAATCCTGATTGATCCCAAACACGTTAACCAATCGGCCGAACTCCTGCTCGTCGCGATTCAAGATAACCTGATGGCAATTAATCAGTACACACGCGATCAAGACAACTGGATAAACTGGGATGGGCTAATCAGCAGTTTACCTGCCGCAAAGCCTTATGAACATTTACCCGCACACCTCGACGTGAATATTGATTGGGCGAACACACAGGTTGATTGGGCGAACACACAGGTTGATTGGGCGAACACACAGGTTCGCCCCTACATATACGCTCGTAGGGGCTGCCCTTGCGTGTTCGCCCTGTTTACTAGGCGAATTAACGTTTTATGTCGGATATCGTTTAAGCGATGGCACCGTGATTCATAATGGTTCACAACCCCTGAACATCAGCTTAGGGAATGCCACAAGCCTTGAAATCCTTGAAGACACGCGCAAAGGCGTTATCCAAGCTGATCCCGATATCACCAGCTTTTTTGCCACTGGGTTAAGCAATCACAACGGAAAAGCCACAGGGCAAAACCAGTTCATTGAATCTGAAACGATCACACTGAAAACACGCATCCGTATCGATGCCCGTCATATTGGGCAACCGGCCGACATTGTCATCGCCGTGCGTCGCCTTTACCAAAAACAGATCGAACTCTATAGCGGTGGGCAACTTTGGGATAACCGCTTAGATCAGTTACCAGCAGTCACCCATTATCAAGCCTTACCCGAAAAAGTAGACTTATCCATTTATCGCGGCAACATGATCGATTTACCTGGAGAATATTGGTTGTATATTGGCTATCGTTTAGACAATGAATCGCTCATTGTCTTTAATGGGCACAATCCGATTCATTTTTCAATAAGTGAACAATGAAGGAGAAATAGCGTCTTGAGCGTTTATTTTTTAACGCAAGAGGCGCAAGAGACGCAAACGACGCAAACGACGCAAGGATTTTGGTGAGACTTTCGCATCCGCCTTATCAATTTTCAATAATTAATCTTAAATTCTCTTTTTTCAATTCAACCCCTAAATGAAATAATCTAAATCACTTATTAACTATAAGTTTAAAAAAGGCTCAAAAAGGCTGAAGCTTTCTCATTGATTTTGCTATGAAATAATGTGATTAAATGACTATTTTTTTTCCGTTCAGTCAAAAAGTTTGAAAACGCAGATAAAACAGTTGATTATAAAAACCATTTAATAATTCTGGTTTATGCATTTTGTGGTTGACCGGTGGTGTGGTAATGAAACCAATTGAAACACTTGCACCATGTTGTCTTGTGAAAAAAACCGTTGACCGGTGGGGTGGTAATGAAACCAATTGAAACCCAAAAGTACCCCTACTAACGTGGGGGTTGACCGGTGGGGTGGTAAAAACACTTAGTACAACGAAGTTCAGCGAAGCTAATTACGGGCCGATAAACGAATTAAACCCTATCCTACCTGATTCGCATCCTATCAATATTCCATATCATTTAATCTCACGCTTCGCGCCAAGACGCTAAGAATCATGACTTGGCACCTTTGCCCAAATACATTTTTTTTGATGTAGGGTGGGTAGAGCGCAGCGCAGCGGAGCGAAACCCACCATTTTCGAGCGAGCCGTAGGCCAGCGAAGCTAAACCCACCCTTTTCGAGCGATACCCACCATTTCCGAGCGAGCCGTAGGCCAGCGAAGCTAAACCCACCCTTTTCCGAACGATACCCACCATTTCCGAGAGAGAGGTGGGTTTAGCTTCGCTGGTCTTCGACTCCGCTACGCTCCTACCCACCCTACAGTTACTGCGTTTCAGCAAGAGGCGCTAACGACGCAATTGATTTTTCTTGAGAAGGCCCACATTTTTAATTTCGTAAGGGCAATCCCTTGTGGCTGCCCTTGTATGAACTTTTTCCGTTAATCCGGTGTACTTGTCATTCTGATTATAAAGAGGGATTACAATGTTACAAACATTTGAAGCCATTATAGATACGAGTGGACAATTCCACTTTTTGGAACCCTTTCAATTTACGAAAGCCAAAAGAGCTTTAGTCACATTATTATATGATGAGACTGAGCCCGTGAGGAATCCGATTGAAAATGCGCTTTTGAGTGAAAAAGCATTAGGAAAAGATTGGAATAGAACTGAAGAGGAGGAAGCATGGTCACATTTACAGTAGGTCGTGTCGTCCTGATACCCTTTCCATTTTCAGACTTATCCTTAAAACCTGAAGTGTTGAAACAGATTGTTTTGAAAATCCAAGATTTGATTGGAAAGGGTATTTGACTTCATATGTATTGAACGATAATGATGCAGGGTGAGATCGCCTTGAGAAATAGCGTCTTTTGCAAAAAAGCGGGTTTCTTTTTTTGACGCAAGAGGCGCAAGAGGCGCTAACGACGCAATGGATTTTTCTTGAGAAATCGCGATGAAGATACGAACAAATCTGAAAACGTGATAGAACGCTGATTGTACTTTATGTCCTGATTGACGCTGATTAATGATTAATATAGAATCATCCAACATCTTAACGAAGCACTACTAATTGAAATGCACTGCAAAATGTTATGCCAACTCGAAATGAATTAAAAGAACTGGCTAAACTTCGATTGGAAGAGGCAGAAACCCTTTTTAATGCCGGTTTATATGATGGTGCCGTTTACATTTCTGGATATGTCATTGAATTTGCATTAAAAGCCAGGATTTGTAAATTATTGGATACCAATGACTATCCCTCTTCTGGTAAACTCAAATCAGCTTATGCCGTTCATGATTTTGAACAACTTCTTTTATTGTCAGGGCTTAGAAAAAAAATCAGTTTGGCTCATCCTGACTTGCATACCAATTGGTCTCTAATAATACCTTGGTCTCCAGAAATGAGATACCAACCCAAGGGCACTATTTCCAAAAACAAAGCCGAAGAAATACTGAATGCCGTGCGCGAAAAACCTAATGGAGTCTACCGATGGATAATGAAATATTGGTGAAAGAATTTGGTAAAATGACTCAAATTCTTAAACAAGAAAAAGGGCCGCTTTCATTGTTAATGCTCAAAGCTTTCGATGCCGAGATGAATGATTATTGGAATTTGATTGTCAGCGCGCCGGCGTATGATAATTTAACGTTAAAAATGGCATTGACCGATTTAATCACGCTATTTCATAAACACCTCAGTCAAGCTGTCTTGGAAACCATTGCACGAACAATTATTTTAGAAACCACCGATCCTTTTGTAAAGGAAATCAATCAAGCTTTCAAAGTTAAAAATACCGTCAAATATGTCTATTCAGCGGTTATATCGGGTATTAATCTGGAAAAAGCGATTATTTTTGAATCTCATCCTCTCTCCAAAAAAATCAAGTCATAATCCGTAGGTGTTCAAAACGCAAGAGGCGCAAGAGGCGCTAACGACGCAATGGATTTTTCTTGAGAAATCGCGTCTTGAGCGTCTAGCCCATCAACCCGCTAAACCGGTAATGACTGATGACGAGTTTCCTCAATTGCCTTAGCAATCAAAGTATTATCGACACCATGACGCTTTAAACTGTCGATAAAGAACTGTATAGTTGGGTTGTTAAAAAATGTCATACCTGTTAACACCGTTTCAATTTGAGGTGGTTGAGGGGATTGTTCAATCGGTGTGAATAGAAAGCATTTCACAATATCATTTTCCAAAGTGCCTTCTCGCAACTCAATATCAGCAAAATAAGCTTGATCATAAAAAAACAACGGGTATTGACTCTCTACCAGCGAGCGAAACCAAACCGCGAACTTGGCACAATCTCGTACATCGCCATCTAAAGCAATGCCTTGTCCAGTCCGTTGCAACATGCCTTCCAAATTGCCATTTTCCATTTGCGATATCCACTTGAGCTGATAAACCCGTTCTGGATCATTTATAGTATGAATATCAATAGATTGCCATTTAGCCTTAAGATGATGAGTAAACGGTGTCGGCTCAATGCTCAAATTGGTTGGTTTAGACGTTGAAATTAAGTAATTCATTTTTTTAACCTCGTTTGATTTTAAGAACAGACTACAACATGACCGGGGATTTGATAAGTACTGAACCACAAATAAACAGGTATTTAACCGCAAAGAGACGCGAAGCTTCGCGTCTCTAATTACAAATAAACATTGCTTCTATTAAAATACCTCAAAATTTATGGTTCAGTATTTAATCTGGTACTGATAATTAGGACTATAACTTGGAGTCGGCCTTCTGGGAAAATGACTTATCCATTCTGCAATAGCATTTGTCATTGTTATTTCCTGATTTATCCTTCATAAAGAATTAGCGATATAAGCATTTTTTAAATGCGCCTTTTCGATCTACTTATTCTCGCTTGATTGGTACTCATTTGGTTCTTTCCGTGCAAAATGTATTTGGCGAAGGCCCACAAAAAAATAAGGGCAACCACAATGGATTGCCCCTAATAGCCCTAATGTAGACTTTGATGTCGTATAAACCCCCAAACTGCTTGGCTTAGGGGTTCACGTTTTAAGTGAAGTGCGTATTCTATAGTTTGTACCGCATCGCCTAAATGACCGGCTCCGAGCTGCATTATGGCTTCATGACATAACGCTTGTGCTTCATCTTCAATGTTTAAAGGGATTGATAAATCCGCTCCGCAACGGGGACAAATCGTTGAGCTGTCTTTGAGACGCGCTTTACAGATAGTACAGCGTTCCATCATGACTCCAGATAGTAAAGAATGTCTGACAGTTGATCCATGGGTTCCTTTAAGGCCTTGATATCGCTAGTGTTCATGGCATCGTTGATCGTTTCAATCGTATTCACCATATCGTCCCTATCTTCCGGGGAAGCCTCATCTAACATGCGTTCCGCTTTTTCAACTAAAGCACGGGCTTGGACAATCGCATGGTGAGTTTCCGTCTCGTTATCCTGTTCGATAATCACAGAACCCTCTTTATTAAAGAGTTCTCTGATGCGATCCTTGGCCGTTTCCATTTCGCCTTCTTCAAACCGAGAAATGGCGTTATCGATGAAGATAGATTTTTCAAAGCCCGTGTTTTTCTCTATGGCTGAAACGTGTAAAATCCCGTTCAAGTCCAGTTCCAATTTGAGTAAAATCGGGTTACCCTGTGGAACGAGACTTAAGCCCTCCACCAGAAATTCACCAATTTGGATGTTGCTCAAGGCATCACGATTTTCACCTTGAAAAACACGCACATCGACTTTTTCTTGATTATCGTTAACCGTATAAAACACTTCCGTTTTGTTCATTGGTAGAGAACTGTTTTTGTGGATGATGGGCACATACATATAGGGGTAGATCTCACCGTTCATTTCACCCAACGCGCTGGTACCATAGGTATAAGGCGTGATATCAACTAACACGGCAGCGGCCGAAACCTCTGTTCCCGCAATCATAGCCCCTTGAATAGCGGCCCCCGTCGCAACACATAAATCAGGATCAACATCAAGACGCGGTTGCAGACGAAACTCTTCTTTGAGACGTTCACTGACAAGGGGGGTACGGGTACTACCGCCAACCAGTAAAATCTCATCAATATCAGAAGCCGTGAGATTCGCACCTTTCAGAGCAATGTGTACCGCTTCTAAGGTTTCGTCAATATACTCCTCAATCATTTCCTCGTAGTCATTGCGAGCGAGTTCCAAAGAGAGATGAATGGGTACCCCATCCTGCTCTTCCAGGTATTCTTCCTCAATCAACACAAAAGGAAAATCAGAAAGCGCGCGTTTAGCGGCTTCAGCGGCCCGATTGAGACGAGCAATCGCTTTCCGCGATGTCTGAATATCGAACCCCGATTCTGCTTTAATCTGTTCAACAAGGTGTTCAGCGATTTTTTGATCGAAATCATCGCCCCCCAGTTTGTTATTGCCGTGACTGGCAACCACTTCCACCACATCCTCTTCAATGCTCACCACCGAAACATCGAACGTACCGCCTCCGAGATCGTACACTAAAATGCGTTTATGGGTTTTCTGATCAGCTTCATAAGACAAGGCAGCAGCAGTCGGTTCATTGATCATCCTAACCACCTCTAGCCCCGCAATCTCACCCGCTTCACGAGTAGCTTGACGCTGCGCGTCAGAGAAATAGGCAGGTACCGTGATCACCGCTTTGTGTACGGGTTGCTTGACATAAGCTTCAGCAATGCCTTTAAGATGCTTAAGGATAATGGCCGAGATTTCTTGTGGCGTATAGGCTTGTCCGGCCATATCCACTTTAATCTCTTCCCCCATTTGGCGTTTAATGGATTTAACAGTACGTTCAGGGTAGAGTACATATTGGTTTTTAGCGGGTTCACCTACCAAGACTTCGTTAGTTTCACTCATGCCAACAAAAGAAGGCAATATTTTGCTACCCGAGTCTTCAATCACAATGGTTTTGCCATTTTCGACGATAGCAATTTCAGAGTTTGTGGTACCTAAGTCGATACCCACGATGATATCATTCATTCGTTTTTCCAAAGTTATCAGTGAACAGTTATCAGTGAACAGTTATCAGTTATCAGTTATCAGTTAATGATTTGATATTATAATTCGTGATCTTTGATAATAGCAAACTTTCCCTATTTCTGCGGCCCTTAAAGGCTTTTGCCAGGGATTATTGTGAATTATGAATTGTGAATAGAATAGAAGGCTGATAATGCTGATGTTCATGAATTAACGCTGATTAAAAAATCAGCGTTAGGCCATTCCAAAAAAATAAAATACCCAAAACAACCACACTACTCTAAGCATACAAATCTTATGTCACAAACTGTCTGCTCACGCAGAGCCGCAGAGCCGCAGAGAATGAAAGAAGATTGATTAAAGGTGTGGGTATTTTAATTTTTTGGAGTTACCTTATACTGTGCTATTCTGTGATATATTATATTTTTTATGTCAAAAAAATTAATTTTGTGCTTGCATTGAAAAAATAATCAAGATACAATTTTTCTTGATTATAGGAAAAATCAATAAGAGGAATTGATAAAATTCAAATAGAGTTGGAAATCTAAAAACTAAAGGGGGACTTGGAAAATAATGGGATTTGGAAATTTTAAAACTGATTCAGAGGTGGCTAAAAAATTCAATCTCGTCATTGAAGATGGCTTTTTTTTTAAAGGTTTACCATTTACTATACCAGAGTATGAATTGAAAAAAATCACAAATAAATTGGGGGATCGAGTGAGCTTTGTTTCAGAAGAAGCTATTTGTGAAGACATTATCAAACCTATTTTGAATATATTTGATGATGCTTATGAGGAATTTCGCGTTTGGTCACACATAACCTACAATGTAAAACCTGAAGAAAATCTCTCTGGCAGACCTGATTTTCTAATTGCCCGCCCAACAAAAATTGTTGATATAATGGATGTGCCGCCTCTGTGTGTGATTGAAGCTAAAAAAGAAAATTGGGATGAAGGTTGGGCACAGGCTTTAGCCGAAATGTATGCCGCATCAATACAAGGCGCGACAGTCTGTTATGCAGTTGTAACTTCCGGTGAACAATGGCAATTTGGTAAGTTTGAGAAAAAAGACACCCTATTTACAAAGGATAAAAGAAAACTACATGCTACTGACTACCCAGATGAACCTAATAACTTGCAAAGAGTGTTTGATACATTAAATTGGATATTTGATGAAGCGAGCAAGGTAGAGATTAAAAAGGAATAAACAATAATTGGTGTCAGAGTAAAATTAATTCTAACAAAGCCTTGCAGCCTTTGCTACAAGCCGCGCGGCTGAAGAGCGGCGGTGCGACCCGTTTGACCCAAAGTATTGGTTTATAAAGATAAATCATGCGAAAGGCCAGGGCGTTAAATGAGTGGTTATCATTTTATGTTATAACTCAAAAGATGTAGGAATAAGTTTGGAATTAAACCCAAACAAAGCTCTTCCTAAATGACCTATAATTTAGCTAATACCCCTATCGGTGGACTGTCAATCTTCTGGTAAAGCGGGGTGTAACGCAATGAAAGTATGATTAGCCATGCTGAGATTTGCTAGGATCATTCCTATGATTACGAGAGAAATTACCGCTATACGAAAACATCGTCACTCTCAATAAGGGATGCTAAGAAAGAACTTATGTTTGGTAAGAAGATTCATATTTTGACACTGCGAAAATATGATAGGAATCGGTCTCGTAAGAGACATTACCACGGCGCAAAGATAGAACATAAGTCCATGTGTGCCATCTTTTGGGAACGGGGTAATTATTCAAGGCGAGTCTCACAGCAAGCAGTGAGAGGAGTTTGACAAACTTTAGTAGCTTTGGATAACAGGATTGCATAAAAAGCTAATGCCTTTTTGTAATGAAGAGGATATGCCCACGTATGCACTGTTAATTGAGAGCAATATTCAATATCTAAACAAATCAGTACCATCGGTGGAATTATTTTTCATTCGATGAATAGAAATGATGTTATGAAGTAACAATTTAGAAACGGTATTGCAAAGGCTATAGAAACATGCAAAACTGATGTTCTAAAGTCAAATAAACAATTAGGAGAGGAGCCGTATGAGCTGGAAACTCTCATGTACGGTGCTGAAGACGAGTCGGCTATGGCGACATAGTCGGCTTAGTTTAACTTATGTTTAAAGGGAATTACAGTGGAATATACATGGTCGAACAATTTTAATGAAATTGATTGGAGTGAATTATCCGGACTTTTTCGCATCGCGCCGCTTGGTCAAAAATCTGCAGAACATTTAGAGCTTGTGTTTAGTAGTAGCTTGTTTAAATTTATTGTAATGGATTCTGGCAAACTAATTGGTGCTGGCAGAGCGTTAGCTGATGGCGCAGATTGTTCTTACATTTGTGATGTTGTGATCCATCCTGAATATCAAGGTATGGGAATTGGCAAGCAGCTTGTGGAAAAACTCATTGAGGCATCTAGCGGACATAGCAAAATAATCATGTACGCGAATCCAGGGAAAGAAGGTTTTTATCTTAGTATGGGTTTTAAGTTTATGACAACGGCAATGGCCATTTTTAAAAATGAAACATTTGCTCTTGAATCTGGAGTGATAAAATAAACATAACAAGTTAATTAACAAGGACAAAATACGGCTGGCTATCTCGCTTCGCTCGTATTTTAGCCCGCCAAATTTTGCCTGTTATTAAGGCGTTAGAATAAATATCAACTACATCATAACTATGAGTAAAAATAAAATAGAAGAAATGATTGCTACATCAGAATCAATTTTAGAAGCAATAGAAAAGCAATCAGATTCATTGGAAAGTGTCTTATTTAAGTGTTTAAAACTTTGTCGATTAAGAAATGATTCGGAGATGCTCGATTGGATACACTTTGAGTTGAATGGGTATAAAAACGAAACTGTAAACAGTTTGAAAAAAACGATCAGAAATAGAGCAATAAAAATTGGTAGAATCTATGATAAAAAGCTTGAGAATTCGAGCTTAACAGAAAAAGATTTAGTCACCCAATCAATTACTGAATTAGAGACTGATATTGCTTCAAGAGAAAATTATTTGAAAGATTTGCATCCTCCAGAAACCTTTAATCCTTCAATTGATAAGCATTCATTAGGTGCATCAGGGCATCTCGCCTCCAGAAGTACTGAAAAGGTTATTGAAACCTATCAAGATGTATTGAACTATATTGGGCAAAAAAAGTTTTCTATAGGTAAGTCAATAAAAAGTACAAAATCATTACTTACCAGTATTAAATCCGAAATTTACTCCTATGTTATCAATTTATATTATCAACTAAAATTTGAGAATATTACTGAATCAATTTTTCAGGAAACAAAGGAAACAGTTGACCAAAAGCTGTCGGAGCTAATACCTGATACCTTGAAAAAATTTTTAGCTGCATATGAGTGTTTGCAATCCGATAATTCAGAAGCTTGGTCTCAGGCAATGTCTTCCACAAGAAATGTGTTGAAAGAATTTGCGGATTTTGTATTTCCAGCACAAAAAGAAGAATATGAGAAACGTAATGGCGATAAGTTGACTGTCACAGATGATAAATATAAAAACAGATTGCTCGCCTTTGTTGATAAAAATACTACTGGTAAAGAAAATAAGTTTCTCACCGCAAGAACGTCGGATTTGGCATCAAGAATTCATCTATTAAATGATATTCTTTCAAAAGGTACACATGTTGGCGTGTCACATTTAGACACAAAAATATGTGTTATTGATACTTATTTTTTGATAGGTTCACTATTAAATTCACTTGAATAGTAGCTAATTAATTGAGGTCAAAGTAAAATCAATCAAGGGGGCAGAGTAGTTGATTTTGGTTTAGTCATTAGTCTAGCCAATTTAATAAACAAATAGCTAGAATCTAACTTAGTCTTGCTGGCCGACCTTCGGCGGCAGAAGAACGGTGTTATGCCTTCATGAGAAAACATGGCAATCTCTGAACCAACAATAAAACGCCTTGGAAAATAGGGGACAGACCACATTTATTTTTATAGCTATTTTCCGTTAAAACCTTTTGTTTCCAAACGAATAGTCTTTTCTGTTGAGGAAAAAAATCTAAAACGTGGTCTGTCCCCTATTTATTTTTATTCTTCTTATCTCATAAACGACTTCAGTGCTTATTTACAACATTAACAATTATTACATTTAATTATGAAAATAATACTATGATACCTTCTGATCCGTTTCAGCTTTGGTCAGCTTGGTTTAAAGAAGCTCAAGCAACTGAGCAGACACCATTAGTTGGCGCGCTTGCAACTTCAAATGCTCAAGGCTATCCTTCGGTACGCTTCATGCATTTTCATGCAATTGATGACCAATCTTTTGTCTTTCATACAGATATGTCTAGCCCAAAGAGTGCTGATCTTACACAAAATCCTCAAGCAGCTGTTACGTGGTGGTGGGCCTCTGTGGGTAAACATATCCGAGTGGAAGGCCCAGTATCTCTGGTAAGCCAAGAAAAGGCCGATGCCTTATTCCAAGAATTGCCTCGAAGATTGCAAATCATGATGACAATTTTTGCTCAAAGTAGTGAGCTTCCTTTGGATACTGATGTAGCTAAATTAATGAATATTGAGATTGAAAAATATGGGGATAGTCTGATGCAACGCCCTAATAACTGTGGAGGTTATCGCATTCATCCAGAACGCATGGAATTTTTCCATGTATATGAAACTGAAGTACAAAAAATTGTGAACAACCGCTTTCTTTATTGCAAAAAAAATGAAGCATGGCAATTGACACGCCTTGCACCGTAGTATCTTAAACGTTCAATATATCGAATTTTATACCTGCTAATTGGGCATCCTTCAATCCCGTAAAAAAATAGTGAACAGTTGTTTCGGGAATGGAGTGAAACGGATTTCCCGAAACGATTGTTAAATGTGGATTTCGGGAAATCCACTTCGTTTCATTCCCGAAATAACTGTAAACTACTTTTGAAGGATGCCGCTAATTGTTTAAAAACTAAGTACTGAAGCACAGATTATCGGATATTATGGTTCAGTACTTAGCCAATTTTACTAGTTTTATTTCTAAGGAACCTTTATGTTAGTTCAATTGTTAGTTTTTGGCGTTTCAGCCTATATTGGAAGTAAAGTTTTTCATTACGCAAAAAAATCAAATAAAACGGCAAGTTTGCCAAAGAAAAACAATTTACTCAATAGAAATTTACGTTCCCAACAATTTGATGAAATATCATCAGAGAAAGACCAAAGAGAACGAAACATGATGGAGCAGATGATGAACCGTAATATCGGCATTGCTACTTCCTCTTTAGTATTATCGACAGTAGGTAGCTTACTTTACCGGCCTTTGGCATTATTAAGCGTACCCGGCAGTATATTTGTCGGTTTACCTATTCATCAAAAGACATATCAATCTTTAAAGCGAGGAGAAGTTGGTACAGAAACCCTAGTTTCTATTGTTACGATAGGAGGTCTTCTAAGCGGTTATTATTTTATCATCAGTTTTGCGGTTTTTTTGTTTAGTTTATCTTTTAAATTGTTAAAAAAAGCAACTGAAGATTCCAAAACTAAATTAGTCGATATATTCAGAAAACAGCCTTTTTATGCTTGGGTTATAACAAATGGTATCGAAATTCAAATAGCTGTTAAAGATTTAAAAACTGGTCAAGTGGTGATCGTCAACGGTGGAGAAATTATTCCTGTGGATGGCATGATTACAGAAGGTTTAGCAAATATTGATGAACATCATTTAACCGGCGAATCTAGGCCCAACGAAAAAGTGCAAGGAGATCAAGTTTTTGCTTCAACAATTGTTTTATCCGGAAAAATTTATGTTGCTGTTGAAAGGACTGGTAATGAGACTACTGTAGCCAAAATTGGCAAAATTTTAAACAATACTGTTGAATTTAAAGCCTCTACTCAATTACGTGCCGAAAGTCTGGCTAACAAAACTGTTATACCAACTTTAATTGTTAGTGGACTGGCCTTCCCTATTCTGGGACCTCTTGGGTCTCTGGCTATAGTCAATGCACATTTTAAGGATAAGATGACAATTGTCGCTCCTATTAGTATCATGAATTTTCTTAACATCGCTTCTCAAAAAGGCATTTTAATTAAAGATGGGCGCACGCTTGATTTATTGAATCAAGTAGACACAATCGTTTTTGACAAAACTGGGACTTTGACGGAAGAACAACCACAAGTCGGAGAAATTTACCCAAGCGTCAGTTATGCAAAAGAAGAAGTTTTAAAATGGGCGGCTGCGGCTGAACAAAAACAACAACATCCTATTGCTAAAGCTATTTTAAAAGCAGCCCAGACATTGGAAATTCCAAACATTGATGAAACCGAATATAAAATAGGTTATGGTTTGACAGTGAAAATAAATAATAAATGGATTCGATCCGGCAGCCTTCGTTTTATGGAACTAGCAAAAATTCATATTCCCTTCCATATCCGAAAAATTCAAGCACATTGTCATGAAATAGGCCATTCCTTAATTTTAGTTGCGGTTGATAATATTGTTATTGGTGCGATTGAATTGTTACCGGTCGTGCGTTCTGAAGTAAAAAAAGTGATTTCTCAATTACGGCAATGGCCGAGTATTAAAACAATATATATTATTTCTGGTGATCATGAAATTCCCACGCAAAAACTGGCCCAATCACTTAACATTGACCGTTATTTTGCAGAAACTCTGCCAGAGCAAAAAGCTGAAATCATCGAACAGTTGCAAAATGAAGGTAAATTTATTTGTTATATCGGTGATGGTATCAACGATTCAATTGCGCTCAAAAAATCCCAAGTTTCTATCTCATTGCGTGGTGCATCAACTGTAGCGATTGACACCGCTCAAATAGTTTTGATGGATGGTAGTTTGACACAATTAATCTCAGTATTTGAATTAGCCCAAGATTTTCATAAAAATATTAATGTTGCATTTGCAACGGTGATTTTACCGACGATAATTGGTGCTGGAGGTGTTTTTTTTCTGCATTTTGGGCTTATTCAAACTATTTTTTTAAATTGGGTAGGGTTGGCAGCTGGAGTGTCGAACGCAACACTGCCCTTGCTCAAACATAAGCAACTTCAAAAAGCAAAATAGGGGACAGACCTAGGGTGTTAAATCTGTCGTAAAATGGCCAATAATTTTTCACCATGAAATTGTTCTTTATATATTTAACTATTTGATTATTATAGAAAAATAAACATAGGACGGAACAAAAGTATAGTGAAAAATTGCGCAAAATCTTGACAAATTTAACAGCCTAGGACAGACCACATTTAAAATCTGGCCCAAATATTTAATTCTAACAAAGCCTTGCAGCCGTCGTGCCAAGCTAAATCCGAAATCTTGGAATTAATTGTAAAATTATGAAATAGATTGTAATAATTGGGGTCAGAGTAAAATTAATTCTAACTAATCCTTGCTCACGACGCAAAAAGCCGCGCGGGAGAAGAGCGGTGTTAGAAGGTATGCTCGTTGAACACATTGCTTTACCTGCTAACTTTGCCTTGCTCCCCGACCTATCGGCGGGAGTGCGACCCGTTTGACCTAAAGTATTGATTTATTAAACTATTTTATAGATTGATGCGTAAAGTCAGGGCGTGAAATGAGTGGTTATCATTTTATGTGATAATTCAAGAGATGTAGGAATAAGTTTGGAATTAAATCTAAACGAGCTTTCCTAAATGACCTATAATTTAGCTAATACCCCTATTGGTGGGCTGTCAACCTTCTGGTAAAGCGGGGTGTAACGTGAGAAAAGTACGATTAGCCGTGCTAAGACTTGCTAGGAAAATGGATATGGTTACGAAAGAAATTACCGTTATACGAAAACATCGTCACTCTCAATAAGGGATGCTAAGAAAGAACTTATGTTTGGTAAGAAGATTCATATTTTAACGCCGTACAAATATGATAGGAATCGATTTCGTAAGAAACATTACCACGGTGTAAAGGTAAAATCTAAGTCCTTATGTGCCATCTTTTGTTCACTAAGGTAATTATTCAAAGCGAGTCTCATAGTAAGCGGTGAGAGGAGTTTGACAAACTTTAGTCGTTTTGGATAATAGGATTGTACAAGAAGCCAATGCCTCTTTGTAATGAGGAGGATATGCAGACGTGTACACTGCTAATTGAGAGCAATATTCAATATATAAACAAATCAGTACCATCGGTGTAATTAATTTTCCATTCGATGAATAGAAATGATGTTACGAGAGTAACAATTTAGAGATAATATTGTAAATGCGATAGAAACATGCAAAACTGATGTTCTAAAGTCAAATAAACAATTAGGAGAGGAGCCGTGTGAGGGGAAACTTTCACGCACGGTGCTGAAGACGAGCTGGCTATGGTGACATAGCCATGCTTAGTTCAGCTTATCCTGATGAACCGTTTCACCCTCGCTACGCTTCTCCAAGTCGATATGGCTCGGGTTACACTCAGGATAACAAGTCGTTCAAGCGGACATTTTACGTCCTTGGAAAGTGCCGCTTAACATTGGGCATTATACATACATCACCTGTAGCAGAAAGTGAAAAATTTGAGTAAAGGAAAGACACAAAATGTCCAAAATAAATCAATCAAAAAGATTAACTAATCAACATAAAAAGTCTCAAGGTGTTGTTGGCATATTTGGCGATGAAGCAAAATCGCACGATATAACAGTTGGGGAAATTTCACATTTTGTAATTGCCCAACTTAAAAAGGAGTTTCCTCAATTATCTTTTCAATACAGAAAAAGTATAAAAAAAGAAGAAATAAACGAAGCTTTAAAAAAAGTTTCCCCAGAATTAGGGCAAACCCTTTTTGTCTCAAATTCTAGTATTAAACCTGATGGTGGAATAATAGAAGTTAAAGACGATAACGGTAATTGGAGAATAGTTTTAGTATCGGAAGCTAAACATCAAGGAAAAGACATTGAAAATATAAAAAAAGGCCAACTAGTTGGTAAGGATAACAATCAGGACTTGATGGCTGCTGGTAATGCAATAGAAAGGTCGCATAAAAACATATCAGAAATCGCCAATTTGATGTTATCTGAATCTCATTTCCCTTATGTCCTATTTCTGGAAGGCTCAAATTTTTTAACAGAAACTATCTCAATTAAAAGACCCGATGGAAGGGTTGTAAAGCTTGAATACAATTCAGGAATGCTAAACAGATTAGATAGATTGACCTCTGCAAATTATGGAATGCCAATAAATACCAATTTATGTGAAAATAAATTTGTTATGCATAAAGACAAAACAATTATGCTTCAAGCAACTTCGATATATACACAAGGGGATGGAGAAAAATGGGATGCCAAAAAAATGTTTGATATTATGATTGAGATTTCTAAAACCTCTCTTAGAGTATTGGGAAGTGAAATATTTAATCAGATAACAAAACAAAAAGTAAATAACTTAACTAAAGACAAAAGATTTATTAAATTAAGATAGGTAGATAATGGCAAGAAATGCAACAAATAAATTATTGCAAAAAGCTAAGAAATCAAAAAGTGATGAGTTTTATACACAACTTTCAGATATAGAAAGTGAATTGCAACATTATAAAAGTCATTTTAAAGACAAGGTGGTTTTTTGCAATTGCGATGACCCTCGAATTAGTAATTTTTTTAATTATTTTGCTTCAAACTTCAAAGAATTAGGTCTTAAAAAATTATTAACAGCTTGTTATAGAGAAAAAGTAAGAGATTTATTTAATACAGAAGAAGATGAAAATGGTTTTTTCTTTGAATATACAGGTATAGAGGGAGAAAAAAACAAACCAAGTTCAACTGATATTTTTTACTTTAATGGGGATGGAGATTTTCGTAGTTCAGAAAGTATTGAACTATTAAAGCAGTCCGATATTGTTGTTACTAATCCACCATTTTCATTATTCAGAGAGTATGTAGCTCAATTAGTTAAATGCGATAAAAAGTTTTTGGTAATTGGCAATATTAATGCAATAACTTATAAAGAAATTTTCAAACTAATTAAAGAAAACAAGGCGTGGTTAGGAATAAATCTTGGTAGAGGTATTTCTGGTTTTATTGTTCCCGAACACTATGAACTTTATGGAACAGAGGCTCGGATGGATAGCTTAGGAAATAGAATAGTTTCTCCAAACAATTGTCTATGGTTAACTAACTTAGATACTTTTAAACGTCACGAAGATATTTTGCTTACAAAAAAGTATTATGGAAACGAAGCTGAATATCCAAAATATGATAATTACAATGGAATTAATGTTAATAAAACAAAAGACATACCATTAGACTACAAGGGGGTTATGGGTGTACCAATAACATTTCTACATAAATTTAATCCCGACCAATTTGAAATAATTAAATTCAGAAAAGGGAATGATGAAAAAGATTTATCGATAAATGGGAAATGTTCGTATTTTAGAATTCTAATCAAAAATAAACGAATATAAACTGAACTAATTGAAAATAATAATTGGGGTCAGAGTAAAATTAATTCTAACTAATCCTTGCTCCCGACGCAAAAAGCCGCGCGGGAGAAGAGCGGTGTTAGAAGGTATGCTCGTTGAACACATTGCTTTACCTGCTAACTTTGCCTTGCTCCCCGACCTATCGGCGGGAGTGCGACCCGTTTGACCTAAAGTATTGATTTATTAAACTATTTTATAGATTGATGCGTAAAGTCAGGGCGTGAAATGAGTGGTTATCATTTTATATGATAACTCAAAAGATGTAGGAATAATTCCAAGTAAATTGGAAGAAACTCTTCCATCATTCCCTATAATTTAGCCAATACCCCTATTGGTGGGCTGTCAACCTTCTGGTAAAGCGGGGTGTAACGTGATGAAAATATGATTAGCCATATCGTAGTTGCTAGGATCATTCCTATGGTTACGAGAGAAACTATCGATATAAGTACTGAACCATAAATTTTCAGGTATTTTAATAGAAGCAACTCGTGCAGGATCGCTACAATCTTCAGACCACCCAGCCAACAGCGGGCATCAGTTGTCTGAAAGCTCAAGTCAGGTGGTGGTGACTAACACAGAATAATACTATTAATCTTCTGTCTATAAAATGTTTATATACTGTACACTGTTATAAGTTTGTGCTTTTTTGGAAGTCAAGATCCATTTAAAGCTGCCCGTTTTTGCGTGCAAAAACGGGCAGCAGGTTAGTCACCACCACCTGACTTGAGCTTTTAGACAACTGCTTTAGCGTAGCACACCGAAGGGAAGCTACGCTAAAAGCTGTTAGCTGGGGCGCTTTCCTGCACTAGGGACTTGCCCTTTGCGGTAAAATACCTGTTTATTTGTGCTTCAGTACTTACAATCTTTTGGAAAAATGATTGATCTTCAAAATGCCAACTCACCAATCCGTTAAATCCCCATCTCCGCTGTACTAATTGCTCTATCAAAATGCCAACTCACCAATCCGTTAAATCCCCATATCCGCTGTACTAATTGCTCTATCAAAATACCAACTCTCCAATCCGTTAAATCCCCTGAGCCAAAATACTGAGCCTTTCAAGTCGTTAACTTCCGATAAATTTCTGACACTTTTAAGGGTAATTTCCACACTTCATCAATCACGATATAATTTACCGCGCCGTACATGTGCGGCAGATAGTCTTTTGCTTCCGTATCCAAGGTAATACAAAATGGGTGAATCCCGTCATGTTTTGCCTCTATCAAAGCTTGTCGCGTGTCTTCAATCCCATAAGTGCCGCGATATTTATCTCCATAATCATCGGGTTGCCCGTCTGATAAGGTGATCAGCAATTTGATACGCGCTTCCACTTCATTCAATAATTGGCTTAAATGACGAATCGCTACCCCCATCCGGGTATAATCTTGTGGCGTGATGCCGCTGATGCGTTGTTGTACGAGATTCGTATAAGGTTCGTCAAAACGCTTGACGCGATAAATCTCGCAGCGTTTTCGTGTCATCCCCGAAAAACCGTAAATCGCATACCGATCTCCTAAGCTTTCTAACGCTTCACACAGTAGTACTAACGCTTCCCGTTCCGCATCATTTATCCAGCCTTGCGTTGATCCGCTCATATCCACCATAAACATCACGGCAATATTACGATCATCTTTGTGCTTCCTGGTAAACAAGCGTTCCGTCATTTCAAAACCTTGTTTCGCATCCGCATACGCTTTCACCAGGGCCTCCAAATCGATATCTTCACCATTGGGCTGTGCTTTCAATAACTTATCTTCACCACGTAGGGCTTCAAAAGTACGTCGTAAGTGTTTAATCACCCCTTTGTACTGTTCTAGCGTTTTGGTAACGAAACTTTCCGGCTGGGGATGGACTTCTAACTCTCGCAAAACACACCAATTTTTATGATAATGCTTGCGATAACAATCCCATTCATTGTAGAAAAACGCCCCCTCTTCGTGATAAATCCCTTGCCAAACCGTATTCGGATCGCGTTCGTGTACCGCCTCATCCTCTAAAATTTTATACTGCCCATCGCCCGCCGCAACAAGATAGTCTTCTGGAATCATCCCCACATCTTGAATAATCGAATCCATTAAACTTTGCACATTATCGGGCGGTACCATGGGTTGTCCGTCTAAATTCAGTTCAAACGTGAAGCCGTTAGGCAAGGAATCATCAGGGATTTGATTCACCCTGAATCGCGATTTCAGCGTCTCATCGCTTTCCTCATTCTCTTTATCCAACTTGTGTAGAGACTGCCGTTTCTTGTCTTCAGTCATTTGCACTAAAGCAATACGAAATGCGCCCTTCTCTCGCGCTATGCGCGTTGCCATAACCGCTTCGACACATTCAGGCCTCAATACGCCTTGATAACACAAGCTATCAGGAGAATGCGTGAAATAAATCTGCTGTAATAAATCAAAACTGTCTTGCACCGTCGTCGAAGCCGGTGCCAACTGCTCTGCCAAAGATTGCCAAGCTGACGGGATAGGCGTTTCACCTAATTTTTTGAGTATTTGATGACTCTGACGGTGTAAACCCGGCAATTCTCTGGCAATACAAGCCTCTAAGCGCAAGCGTTCTAAAGTATGAAACAAGCGACACGCTTTTTTTGGCAGCGGAAAACTTTGAATCACCTCACTCAAAGCCATACGCCAAGTGCCAAAATAGCATTGCGCCCACAAATGCACGGCCATCGCTTTATACAACGTCAAATTATCTGCGCGAGTTTCAAAGCGCGTCACCAGAGGCGGTAAAAACAACGTTTCCGTATCGGTATAAATCTGTTCAGCCCCTTCCAATCTCAAACGTCGTCCACCCAGCCCAGCAATAAAGATATCCAAAATACGCTCAATGTCTTCTAAAGCCAAACCCGTGGTTTTTCGCTTTTGCGAAAAGCCTTCAACCTGATGGATTATCGCAATCGCGGGATACATACCCCTTTTATCATAGACATCCAAAGCATGAATAATCCAAGCTTCAATACCCTCATCATCCATCAAGTTCATCGCTTGTGGCGCATGACTCGCAAACTGATAAGCCAATTCAGCATGAGTACAAGCAATTCTCTTCACCCAATGCAGTACAAATAGTTGTTGTTGACAATCACAGGTTGCCAGCATTTTCGCCACACCGGCCGCAGTACGTCGTGAAGACAAAATGGCAATCAGAAATTCATCTAAATGTTCTTCCATTTCTTCAGCAGTGAGTGGTGTATTTGATTTCATTATTGTGTTGAGCATTATCGGCAAAATTTATTTTGCGGCCTTCTTGAAGCGCAAAATTTATTTTGCGGCCTTCTTTTCGTTCCAAATTTATTTTGCGGTTCGATTTTCTTGATATAAACTTTATTCAATAGGGAAACGCTATATTTATGCCGCAACGGCTTCCTTTTCATACCCGTATTCTGCCCGAATTTTATCAAATGCAGCCTGAATTTCTTGATCAAAATCGGGGTTGTCAATTTCTGCATTGCTCAATTCTGATTTAATACGCCGTGCCCGCGCTAAAATGGATAAATCAGAAAGTTGTTGCACGGGTACGCCGGCTTCTAGCAAGCTGATGCCTTCATGATAAATATTGAGCATAAAACTGAGTAGTCGCATTTGTTTTTTGGGTGAACAAAAACGGTCTATTTCATCCATGGCGCTTTGTTGTAAAACACCTTCTCGAATCAGTGCCGCGCCTTCTAATACCCAACGTTGTGCGGGTGACAGGGCTTCGGGCCCAACCAGGTTGACAATACGGGCTAATTCATCAGCATGAGCCAGTAATTTTAAGGCCTCATTTCGGTATTCTTGCCAGTGGCTGTCAATGTTTTCTGCCCACCATTGTTGAGCGGTGCTGACGTAATCTGAAAAGCTGTCATTCCAGTCTATTGAGGGATAATGGCGCGCATCAGCCAATTCTTTGGATAAGGCCCAAAAGGTTTGTACGATTTCTTTGGTGTGGCTGGTAACGGGTTCTGAAAAATCGCCACCTGGCGGGGAAACTGCGCCAATCAATGTGACGGAGGCTTTTTGATTGCCCAAGGTGGTTACGCGCCCGGCCCGTTCATAAAACGCGGCGAGTCGGGAAGCTAAATAAGCGGGATAACCTTCTTCAACGGGCATTTGCCCTAAGCGTCCGCCGACTTCGCGCAAGGCTTCTGCCCAACGACTGGTGGAATCGGCTACCATGACGACATCGTAGCCTAAATCTCGATAATATTCGGCAATCGTGACACCGACATAAATAGACGCTTCTCGCGCCACCACTGGCATATTGGACGTATTGGCAATCAGCAAGGTACGTTCCATCAAAGAACGGCCTGTGTGGGGATCGGTCAATTCTGGGAAGCTTTCTAAAATATCAACTAATTCATTACCGCGTTCTCCACAGCCAACATAAATCACTATATCAGCATTAGCCCAGCGCGCTATTTGTTGTTGTAACATGGTTTTGCCAGCACCAAATGGCCCGGGTATTGCGCCTTTTCCCCCTTTCAGTAAGGGAAAAAAGGTATCTAAGATACGTTGTCCGGTGATTAATGGCAATACGGCATGATCGCGGTTTTGATAAGGGCGCGGAGTACGCACCGGCCAGCGGTGAAACAGGCTTAAGCTTTTGATTTCGCCGTTATCTTGTTTGATTTGTGCAATTTCTTGCTCAATCGTATATTCACCGGCATGAGCCAGTTCAACCAATTCACCCTGACAATAAGGAGGCACCAAAATAGGGTGACTGATAGTGGCTGTTTCCTGCACTTTGCCCAGTAAAGTGCCGGGTGTGACTTGCGTACCTAATGGCAACCGATGATTAGAAGTAAAATTCCAGACGGTGTCACGCGATAAGGGATCAAGCGTTAAACCGCGACTGATATAATCACCGCTTTCTGCAAAAATAGAGGCCAAGGGGCGTTGCACACCGTCAAAAATTTGTCCTAACAGCCCTGGGCCTAATTCCACTGACAGCGGATGCCCTAGTGCTTGGACAATTTCACCTGGCCGGAGGGATTCTGTGGATTCGTAGACCTGCACAGTGGCCTGGTTGCCTTCCAAACGGATGACTTCTCCCATTAAACCTAACTGCCCGACACGCACTTGTTCGCTGTTGCGAATACCGGGAAGTTGTACCGTGACAATCGGCCCGTTGATGCCAATGATTTCTCCAGTAACGTCAGACATTTATAGATTCCTTGTTGGGGTTGCAGAAGCAAACAACTGTGCCATAATGGCTTGATAGATATCGCTTTCCAAACGTGCAATCAGGCCTTCAAAAGTGTTATCTATACGAATCCGATCCGCTTTATTGCGTACCAATAACCCGCCAGAAAACGACTGTGTACTGACAGACAGGGTACATTGTTTTTCAGGTACGCAATCCTTAACGAAAACTTCCCATTGTGGCGCGAGTAAAGCATGATCATCAGCATTGACTTCAACGACTAATTCTTGATCTTCAAACAGGGAAACCGCATTTTTCAGGTACTGTTTTAACAGGTTGACATAGCTTTCTTCCTGTTGACTCAATTGTCTTAAATGTTCATGTAGAAGGCTCATCACGGATTGCAATAATGTCCAACGCAATTGATCTAACTCTGCCTGCATTTTAATTTCGCTGGCTTGGACACGACGACGATAAGCTTGCTCCGCAGCGGCTTTGGCGATTTCCGTTTCGCGCTCCTCACGCTTGTTTAAACGTTTAGTCGCATCCGCCAAAATTTGATCGTGTTTTTGTTGAGCCGCTAAAAGTTGATTGTCTGCGAGAGTTTGTGCCCGTTTACGAATGGCACTTTCTAATTCTTGAAGCTGGGTTTCGGTACTCATTTTTTTTAACCTTTGGCAAAATAGGGGCTGTATTTGAAATACGAACAATATTTAAATCAGGGGAGCGCCCTAATAAACCGCGTACAATACGATTATTAAAATTATCATCAGCAACTAACGGCAACCTATTTTTATTCTCTGAAGTTTGTTTTCACGAGCAATTAAACGGGCACGTATACCAAACGAATTGAAACGCGCTTCATTTTAAAACCTGACAGGTTTTTGAAACCTGTCAGGTTTGCCCTTAAGGGAGTATCCCACACAAATTAGCACCCCTACACTGTGAAGTGTCATTCTGACTGCCCCATGGCACCACGCGCCAGAGTCTAAAAAATGACAAGGGGTTGCTTGACTCACGAATTGGAAGGAGCATGGATTAAAAATTTTAATGCTCCTTTTTAATTCGTGATTCAAATAGATAATTAGTATCATACATATATATAACTAAAATGATTATTAATTATCCACACCCTCATAAAGCAGTGAGCAACCTAGAAATGTTAAGTGGCTTAATGTCAAGATTGGTTTGACCAGTGTAAACCAATTCTACCAACAGCTTGCCGATGAGTGGTGCAAATTTGAAGGCTTGTCCTGAGCCTGCAGTGAACAGTGCCACATTCGGGTGATTGGGAATCGTATCCAAAACAAACCGCACATCTGGGCTCATCGTATATGGAGCACAAGCCACTTCAATGCGTTCACCAATCCCTTTGAATTGTGTGCGGACAAAGCGATCTAGTTTTGCGAGGGTAGCCTCACTCGGTGTATAGTTGAATTCATCCATTGACGTGCAAATGCGATCCGTCCAGTCAACTCCCACTTTGATGCGGCGAAGGCCGTCTTGTATGCATGGAAAGCCATAATACAAACCCTGATCAGCCGGGTCATTCTCGCCTGAAGGCATACGACTGAAACAGAACCATTGCGGATAGTCATTTTCCCAAGTTGAATCAATGCGGTAGTGTGCCCAATCCATATGCCACAGTTTCACATCAAGCCGAATGCCAAAACTCGGCTCTAACAAGTTGTTCACCCAAGCTCCCGGACAAAGAATGGCACGTTGTCCTATAAAGGTTTCGCCAGCCTCGCTAAAGATGGACACGGCATTCGCACTAGCTTGCACTCGTTCGACGCGCACTCCCGTCTGGAATAGCACGCCATCCTGCTGTGCGCGTTCTCGAAATGCCTGGCAAGCTCGATCCGCATAAACAAAGCCACTGCCGCCTTCAAATAGTCCCTCGAATTTAGGGGGCATATTTTTAAATACGGGAAACCGCGTCGCAAGTCCTTGACTATCAAGATGTTCAAAGGGGATGCCACGCTGTTCCATCACCGTAGCCGCTCCACCCAAGCTGCCTTCAATCGTTTCTTCGTTGCTCCATTCGCCATAGAACAACAAGCCATTGCGAGAAAGCAGTTTTTTCTCCTCCATTTGCGAGGCACCCATATATTCTGTTTCGAGTGCATTCCAAAGATCAAGTGCTGGTACAGCCAACTCAGCCAAGTATGGGTCTGAATACATCAGACGATACATGCGTGATTCACCGTAAGAGCTATTGAAACGTGAGTTAAAGGTGTCTTGTTCTAGAACCAGAACTTTTTGCCCCTCTTGGGCAGCATAATACGCGGCGGCCAACCCCATCACGCCACCGCCAACGATAACGATATCGGCTGCGTATTGATTAGACATAAGTATATTCCTCCTATATGTGCTGCAGTGGCAGCAAAGTAGTTAAAATAGGGGTATACTGCACGCAGGCACAATTTAAACTTTTATGTCAGCTAGGCTTTCATCTTTTCTTGCCCATCAGCCTCATTATGAAATGTTAGTTAAATTTGCTCCCGCGCTGAGTATAACCCTAATTTACCCAAATGAGCGAAAATTTAAAACCATTATGGAACCCTTCTGAAGGCGGCAGCGATAGAGCATACCAGGCATCATTTCAGGCAAAAGTTGTCAAACAACCCAAAAAATATAAAACTCTGCACTTTTTTGAACAAAAGTATGAAATTAAACATTTCATGCGAGCTTTGAGTTTTACTGATATTAAAACTTGCCCTTAACTGGGACATCCATAAGTTTTTCGGTATATTGACGACAAAAACAATTGTTTTTATTCATTTTATTTTTGAAAAAGTTATGAACGGGTACTGACTATTTTATTAGCACCAACATGATGGAGATTTTATTTTCCCGCAAATGCCCAAGTTGGATGACTGTGTCTCTTGAAACGTCAAGCCGCACACTGGCCCAACGTTCTTCCGATAAATCCGGTCGTTCAATATATTGGTCATACTCTTGCCAGAACCATGACCAGTAAGCAGTTGGGTGGTTTGGTTGTAAGTTAACTGGCTGATAAACGCATAGACCTCCGCAGGCTGAGTACGTCGAAATACCTCAGGGGCATAATGTTCAATTGAATCAGAAATGACCACACCAGCACTGCTGACGATGTCAGGAATCCACAATATGTCCCGATCTTTTAGAATCGCAACAACAGCATTTGTATCACTAAAAAGTTTGTTGGTAGAACCAACTATAATCTTGCACGACAACTGCTGGGCAATGGCAGGTGTGACAATGTTAGAACCCGAACACAATACTAATACGTCAAAGGGCAAAGTCCACCATTCTAAGCAATCAGAAACATTCTGAAACCCAGGATGATCTGCTTTTTCTGGCAGAATATCGTAGCTGAGTACTTTGGAACCGCAAGTGCTAAGACGTTGCGCCACGGCCAATCCTACTTTGCCAATTCCATGCACTAAAAAACGTTTGTGCTGGAGGTTGTCGGCACCAAGCGCACCCAAAATTGTACCGCACACGCCAGTAGCTGTTGCTTCGTTGGGATCAATATCGGAGCCAATGCCTGCGAGTACATAAGGAGACTGCTTCGCTAAGTAGTTTATATCCTCATCATTGGTGTTCAAATCGCAGCCAGTATAAACGCTGCCTTCCAATGTTTGCAACACTTTTGCTATAGCATCCATCAAAGCACGCTTATCAAGTCCAGACAAAGAAGTGCAAACAACAATTTTGACACCGCCAAAACCTGTATTGTACAAGGCTTGCTTATGGGTCATACGTTTGGCCAACGAATAGGCTTCGTCAATGGCTGCTGCCTCGTCCGGATACTCTTGAATTCGGATCCCGCCGTTGGTCGGACACCCTAAGACTGCAGGTGGAGTCTCGTTGTCCTTGACGACAAAGAAAACCACATTTTCTGGCGAGACACAGCGCAGCGCACCGTCCGCGATAGCTTTTATTTCAATAGACATGTACTATTTATTCCTTTTTTTTAACATGGATTTTTTTTAACATTGGCAAAATGGCATTGCTCATACCAGCGCCTAAACCTGTGTAATATAGAATGATCGAAGTGGTGAGCCCAAAATGCAAGAACAAGATACCACCAATAGCTGTAGCAGTTGGGAGCAGCGTAATAAAAAAACTTCGCCTAACATTGTGCTCGTAGTTTTTGGCAACATCAAAGAGCTGCACAAGTTGTTTTAGGCTTCCGTCCATCAACACAATCTGCGCTGTATCAGTGGCAATTGTTGTCGCACCACGCATTGAAATAGAGACGTTGGCTTTCTTCAGGGCAATTGAATCATTGATACCATCACCGATGAAACAAACCAATTTCCCTTCTTTCTGGAGTTGTTCGACGAGGTTCGCTTTATTTTCGGGCAAGGTTTCAGCAAAATAATGCGGGATGCCCAAAGCTTCTGCCAATTGTTTGGTTGGCTTTTCATGGTCCCCAGAAATGATGTACATGGATATATTACGCTGTTGCAGCGCACGAATGATGAGTTTGGCTTCTGGGCGGATGACTGTGTGCAATTCAATCGCACCCTCAAGCTGTTTATCGGCAGCGACCATGACAAGTGAGTACCCACTGTCATGGCAATGTTTCTGGATAATATCCATCTCTGCAGGGACAGCAATCCCGGACATTGCCATAAAGCGTGGGCTACCTACAAAAATGGTTTTCTTGGCGAGGCGCACTTTGATGCCGTAGCCAACTTCGTACTGTGCTGTGTCAATATCAGGGAGCCTCAGGCCACGCTCGTCGGCTGCTTGAAGAATCGCTCTCGCAATGGGGTGGGTTTGCCGGTATTCTGCGGCTGCAGCGTAAGTCAACAAAGTCTCTGAACTAGAGTTGTTGCAGGTGTGGATTTTGCCAACAACAGGCTGTTCAAGTGTGAGGGTGCCCGTTTTGTCGAAAACAACGGTGTCAACCTTGTTCAGCAATTCCAGCGAACGCCCATCTTTGATTAGAATGCCACTCTGCGAGGCTAGGTTGAGAAAATTTAGCATCGTCGCGGGTGCAATCACCCGCATACTGTAGCCGTAATTGAAAGAATACAACAGGCTAACTGCACTGGTTGGGCCTAAAATGGGCAATGCCAACATGCCAACACCAAGGGTCACAGGAGCCGTTTTATCAACAAATTCCATCCAGCGGGCTTGGGTGATGGTCTTAAAATCGGTGGTGTGCAATAAAACCTCAGCGATTTGGGCCGCGACCGATTCCGTACCCGCTTTTTCAACTTGAATGTGGATTTGGCCTGACAAGACAATAGTTGCGGCAAAAACCGCATCGTCTAACGTTTTTTCTGCTGGCTGAGATTCCCCAGTCAGCATATGTTGGTCTATGGAAGCAGTGCCACTGGTAATGGTGCCATCTGCTGCTATAACTTCGCCCGCATTCACGACGATGGTATCGCCCGCTTGCAGGTGCTCGAATGGAAGCTTGAGTTCAATCCCCTCTTTCAAAACCCATACTGAACGCGGTTGCTTGCCGAAGACATTGACTAGGCTTTTTCGAGAGTGATCTTCGGTTTTGAGTAAAAGTTTTTGGGCTAGCCAAAGGAGCGAACACATCAGCGTACCAGCAATGAGGTTGCCTGTGACAATGATACCAGTGAACATAACGGTATCCACGACCGCCATATTTATCTTGTGTTTTTTTACAATAGATTTGTAGCCTTCCTCAAAAAAGCTTGCCGAGGCGTATAGAAAACCAAGCCAACTGAGCAGCCTTAACGAGGGAAATATAACCACACTGGAAATAGCTAAACCCAGCGAAGCCAGAGAGGCAGTCAAGTTTTGGTTGACCCTTTTGTTGATCTGCTCAATGTCGGTTTGGTTATTTAGTTGTGTTGTTTTTGAATCTCCAATGTTTGAGTTGCTCTCTACTTGAGCCTTAGATATCTCTAATTGCTGGTTTTTTGGGATTGCTCTTTTATCAGCTACGAACGTCCAAGGCGTTTCTTTCTTCTTTTTTGTATCAAGATATACTTTGACTCCGGTCGCAAGAGCACTCGCAATCAAAAAACCGGTCAAAAACATATTATTCCTCCGCAAATTTTCAATCGTTCAAAAACTCTTACTAGGGTAAACAAGCGGAACACAAAAAATTGGCTGGATTCACGAATGATTGCCCATTTGGCCACCAGTACTCTTGATTTTCCATGTCAAATTATATCAAAGCTTCTGGATCAGCATATAAGCGTGTACGTAATCCATCCCATGTTGCTCTGGTTCGCTAGCCACGATAGTCTGATAAGTGTTGTAGTAGCGTTCAATGATAGCCTCTCGTTCCTTGGCTGGACGGCTTTCTGAGAGCGCGCTAAAGAATGTGTTCTCCGTCCACGATCTCAATGTAGGGATGTAGAAATGGGCAAAGGTCGAAGCATCCCACTCACCACTTTGGAAACGTGCGGCATAGGGACACTTAACGACGCGTGTCTCAATGTGTTCCAGACGTAAGCCAGCCTGATAGGCGACACCGTCTGGCGCGGCAAAAGGTGCTTTGAACTCTTCAACAGTGTGATAATATTGTGGCAGCGTCATGCGTGCGAATTCGTCTGCTGTGATTATCCCCTCCCGGACGAAGTTTTGCCATATCTTGGCAAAGAGATTAAACATGTTGGCGGAGCCCGTATTGCCGAGGTATTGTCCAGCCTCATCGCGGCAAAAATTGACAATGACCATCTTGCCTTCTTTCGCTAATTCCGTCGCACGGCACAAGAGAATGTGCTCCCAATCTTTGCGTCCTTGTTCAGCAAAAGCCTTCAGTTCATTACCTTGTGCACCAACTGCTTGGACATGGTTGCTAATATTACAAGGTTTACTTCTTAACCAGTGCATGGCGGTGGCGGAAAAGCATAGGTTCAAGGTGCCAGCGGGGAGAACCTGTTCATAAAAAGAGATGGGAACCACACACAAGTAAACCTCTGGCATAGTTGCCAAAGAGCTACCATCTGGTTGGATGGCACGCACGTTTTGAATGAGCGCGTTATAGTCGTTTTTGGGCTGTTCTTCGTAGACTAAGCGAATCGGTCGTTGGGGAGCATGTTGCCGGAAAGCAGCCACCGCCCAATGAATCATAGACAGAGAAGTGCCGCCATCCGCGCAGCCCATGTCCGCAATGGTAAATAGCTCTTCCCTGTCCCCCGATTGTAGTAGCGCCTCAATTGCGCGGATGACCAGATCACCTGCCCCATCAATGACATCTTTAGCACCTGCTGTGGATAGGGAGTAATACCCTCCCTTTTTCATGGTCGTACTGCTAGTTTGTGCATCGTTTACATTCATAAATTGTTTTCTCTTTAAGGGAGTCTCCCACACGAATTAGCATTTTTATACTGTGACGTGTCATTCCGAGTGCCCCATGGTACGACGCGCCATGCTCTCAAAAATGACAACGCTTGTGTTCATAAGTGCTTGCAACTTGATACTATAGACGTTAATATATATATATCAGTAAAACTCAAAACGGGCATGAAATATAGTTTTGTTCAAAAACTTGTTCGTGCGTTCATAATTTTATAGGTTTTATAGGTTTTATAGGTTTTAGGCCCTTTTTTTGGGCAACTTGGGCAACTAGACTGTATTTCACGCGAAAGTTTTGCGCGTGAAATGTGAAATGTTGCATGGCACGATTTATCGCGGCATCCTTCAGAAAAATAACTTTTGAAAAGCTTTTAGTTTCCAAACCTAAAAGGTTTGGTGTGTGAAATTATTTATCTGAAGTCTGCCGCGATAAATCGTACCATGCACCAAGGCAGTCTAGTTGCCCAAGTTGCCCTTTTACTGCGTATTTGATAATGTTTTTCACAATAACATTACATTTGCTGTGGTTATTAGGGCAAAATAATCAAAAAGAGGAAAATTATTAAATATAAAAGTCTACTTTACGTTTCAGTTTCGATACCATATCGTTCTAGAGGATGCTTTTTTCTTTCTCATTTTATTGCCTTTTTTTAAAAAACAGGCTCAAACTTTCTTTAATATTGGTGCTCAGGGCAGCTCGCATCGTAAATTGCCTGGAAAACCAAACATGGCGGTCTATTCTTCAGATAGGCACTTGATGGTGGATAATTCTATTCGGGACTCAATCCATGTTTTACAAAGGTTTTCAAGCCTGAAATAGACAGACTTCAATTTTGAAAATAGACACTCATTTTTTTGTATAGTCAACAAAAATACAAACTTTTGTTCTCAAATATTTTTTTGAACTATTGAAGTTGTGAACAAAACTATAAAAATGAACAGCCACTGTTCATGCCAGTTTTGAGTTTTACTGATATTAAGAGGGCTTTGAAAATAGTACCCTGTTTTTCAGGCAAAAGTTGCGCGCAACTTTTGCCTGAAAGGCAGTTTAAGTTGCCCGAGTTGCCCAAAAATAGATAATATTTGAACAAAACTCACGCAAAAGTTTTTGAGTGAAATAATGAACAGCCAATGTTCATGGCCATATTGAGTTTTACGGGTATTAAAAACGATATAATTCGTTATGAGGATCATCCAAAATTCGTTAGCTTGGTTTGTCAAGCACTGAGGGGCCTAATACCCGTGCAACCAGTTCTTCGACTGCTGGGCGATAGGTTTCTGGGGCACTCAGTGGGGGAATTTCTGTAATAATAATGCCCGCTGCCTCTGTGCGGGCCCGTAAAAAAGACGGGCCGGGTTGCTGAGTCAAGTTATCTTCAAGAAAAATTAAGGCTTTGCCTTTGTTTTTTAATAAACCCGACAATGTGCTTTCAACTTGCTCAGTCGTGGCATTGGGAAAGGTTTCAAAACCCAGTAAGGCAAACCCTTCCGCTAAGGCATGACTGCCCATGAAAATCAGCCTCATCACAATTTCCCTAATAATAAAATACTGACAACCAGCCCATAAATCGCGATCCCTTCTGCTAAACCGAGATAAACTAATGTTCGTCCAAAGGTTTCTGGCTTTTCAGCAATGACGGCTAACGAAGCGGCACCCACAGGGCCGACGGCTATGCCAGCACCGATGCAGGCAAAAGCGGTTGGAATACCGACACCAATCATCGCTAAGCCTAAGCCAACAGTGATTTCACGAGCGGCCTCAGTTGTCGCCGGTTCTGCCATCACGTCTTGAATACCCAAAAATAATAACCCCATTAGTGCTAAAACAAAGGTGAATAAATTGACAAGCACTGTGCTTTTTAGCCAGGGTGGCCCATTGTTTTGTTGAGATAAGGGGCGTATTTCAAAATAAATGCCCATTGCAATAATACCTAATAAACTTAGGGTCATAAGGGTCAGTAGCCAATACATAATTTTTAACTCCTTATAAAGGTTTATCAATAAAAATGGTAATCCGCAAGATTCAAAAAATAATCACAATCTTATGCTTGTCAGATATTATAACCCATCTTTTCTGAGTATCAATTTTAGATTTCACGCAAAAGTTTTTGCACACAAAAACGGGACGCATTTCTAAAAAAAGGGTCATATTGATAAATCTTGAAGGCCCGATTTTCAAACCCAATTTATTTTTCGAATGCCCATTTTCGTTCCAAATTTATTTTGCTTAGGCACGATTTTAGCCAGATGGGGGGCAAGTTAGTTTCGACGCTTAGCAAAGAAACGAACTTACCCACCCTACATTTATATAATTGTCAAGCATTGTATGTTGGAAAATGTTCACAGCGTTTGAGATAAACCTGTGCCGCTTTATCGTGCTGATTTATCGCTAAAACTTGTTCAAAAAGTGCTTTAGCATCAATGACTTCTTCTGAATGATAGAGTACAAAACCGAGTTCAAAATCATCCCGTGTTTCAGATTTTAAGTTCAAGCTTTCAGGAGGATCCGCATCAAAAATTTCGTAAATCGTGACTTCCTCAGATTTTCCTTTGGGTATCACCGCATCAATGACTCGAATCTGATATGTCCATGGATCCGTTAATTTTAGATAGGTTTGCTCGGTAATTAACAATGCCGTATTGTAGATTTTGGTTAAGTCTTCAACACGAGAGGCTAAATTGACGGCATCAGAAATTACTGTGCCTTCCATGCGATTTTTACCCCCTACCGTACCCAGCATGAGTGAACCTGTGTTGAGGCCAATACCAATTTTGATAATAGGCCGTCCTGGACGACCGCGCGTCAGATTATATTGCGTTAATCGATTTAACATGCCAAGCGCAGCTTGCACGGCATCATCCGCATTGGGAAATAGGGCCATAATGGCATCTCCAATATATTTATCAATAAAACCATTATGTTGAGCAATAATCGGTTCCATTCTACTTAAATAGGCATTGATAAACTTAAAATTGTCCGGCGGTGTCATGTTTTCCGATAGTGAAGTAAACTCTCGAATATCAGAAAATAAGATTGTCATTTCCTTTTCAACTTGATCTCCCAATTGAACGTCAAGAATGCTGTGTTTGTCTAACAAGCTTAAAAATTTTTGGGGTATAAAACGTTCATAAGCGGTGTTCAGTTCGTCAAGTTCTTGAATATAGCGCGTATGTTCTTTTTCGAGTTCTTGAGAATCCGTGAGGTGACGGATATAGGCAAAGTGGTATTCGGTACGGTTAGCTTGAGACAACTGAAGATGAGTCTTTATTCTGGCTAACAATTCTGGTTTAGAAACGGGTTTAGTCAGATAATCATTCGCACCGACATTCAAACCTTCTACGATATCAGTGGTTTGATTTTTGGCTGTCAACATCAAAATGGGTAATACCGTGGCTGGAAAATGCTCGCGGATTTTTTTGCAAACTTCATACCCTGTCATTTCAGGCATCATGATATCAAGTAAAATCAAATCAGGTTTAAAAGCGTTTTCTTGCAATAATGCTAAGGCTTCTGGGCCAGATGAAGCTTGAGTAATGGCATAATTTTGTAAAGAGAGATGATTGATCAAGACTTGAAGATTGACGGGTTCATCATCGACAATCATAATTTTGAACAATTCCTTAGATTCAGAATCGCTTGCTGTTGATGATTGAGGATTCAGCAGCACGTTCGTTGATAATTCAGAAGGTATTGCTTTTTCAGACAGATAGTTCAAAAAAATGGATTGATGTTGTATGCTTTCGCTTTCTCCTTCAGCGATGGGCAAGGTGAAAATAAATTCGGAACCCACGCCTTGAATTGATTCAACCCAAATTTTCCCGTGATGTAAATTAACAAGCTGTTTCGTCACCGCTAATCCCAGTCCTGTGCCACTGTAGATTCTAGCGGTAGAACCTTCTGCTTGTTCAAACGCTTCAAAAATGCGATCTAATTTGTCAGCAGGAATGCCAATACCGCTGTCAGACACGCAAATGCTTAAATCATCATCTACTATTTGAGCAGAAATTTCTATCCTGCCACATGCCGTAAATTTAATTGCATTACCAATCAGGTTATATAGAATTTGCTGTACACGATCCTCATCCGCATAAGCTGGTGGCAAGTTTGGATCAATGGTATTAATCAGTTGTAAAGTTTTTTGCCCCTTCAAAGGTTGCGTAATCATCAAAATGGTTTCAACCATTTCTCGCAGATTCACAGGTTTCAGTTGCAACACAATCTCATGCTGTTTGAGTTTAGAAAAATCTAAAATGTCATTAACTAAGTACGCTAAACGCCTACCACTGGCTGCAATCATGGCCAGATTAGAGCAGGTTTGTGGAGATAATGTGCCCGTTACGCCGTCAATCATAGATTCAGCAATGCCGATAATCCCATTCAGCGGTGTACGCAGTTCATGGGAAGTATTGGCCAAAAATTCATCTTTTATTTTTTCATTCGCTATCATCGCCTCGTGCGCTTTGATAAGCTGAGATTCGATACGAGCAATTAATAAATAGAAAAATCCAAACAAGAGGCTGCCGATAATAACAGAAATGCTGATCAAGAGGCGGGCCAAGCTTTGTAATGCCGCTTCTTGTTCTGAAACATTCTTGAGGACAATAATTTCACCCAATTTGCGATGGCCCGCGTCAATCAGGGGTACCAATCCCGCATAATATTGTCTATCCCCGCTAGACAGCTGAATAATCGTGGCAAGGTGTTCAGATTGGGAATCGGATGAGAAGCGTTCTAATGATTTTTTGAGCATTTTAGGTATTGCCGACAGGGTTTGATCAATGATAACGGCATGTTGGAGTAGTGCCCAGTTTCCGGTGTTGCCCCTCATTTTTAAACCTTCTTCCCAATCAGCACGTTTAAGAAAAGATTTATTAAGGGTAAAAAAGAGTTCGACTTGAATGATTTTTTTGAGTGCTTGGGTAATGTGTTCAATTTCTTTACCCAGTTCAATATAACCAATCAATTCACCGTTGACTCGCCAAGGGTAGACGACACGAAGGGTAAACGTCCCAAATCGACCTAATTCAATACCAGAAACGGGTACATCTTGACGCATCGCATCTGCCAAGGTAAATCGCTCTATGATATCGCCATAGCGTGGCGGATTATGTACGCGCAAAAAGCAAACCTTGTCCACTTCAAGAAAATAAAAATGTGTGACTTGGTATTTAGCTTGGATAGTGTTAAAAAAGGGCATCGTATGACGAAGTAATGTTTCTCTATCCTTGGCAAGGTATGCTGTTCGTAGATTTTTATCCAATTGCAACAAGTTAATCTGGCTTTCTAAAACCTTAGCCTCTTCATCCTGTTTCATCTGGAACAATTGTTCCACTTCCTTAAGATGCACTTCTACTTCTTCATTGAGATGCAGTCGTTGAAGCCAGTAAATACTGACAATAGAAACGCTTAGCAAAATGAGTAGCGTCAAGCCAAGAGGAATAAGAATTCTTTGCCCCAGTTTTGGCGCGCCAAAACTGGGGCAAAGAATACGCTTCGTGAAGCTTTCTTCGTTGATCATTGTGTTAATTGGACTAGTGCAGGAAAGCGGAAATCTTCAGACCACCCAGCTCAAGTCAGGTGGTGGTGACTAACACAGAATAAGACTATTATTCTGTATATAAAATGTTTATATACTGTTCACAGTTATAATTTGCGCTTTTTTGGAAGTTAAAATCCACCCGTTTTTGCGTGCAAAAACGGGCAGCAGGTTAGTCACCTTTAGGTGACTTGATCTTTTTTTTAGCTTGCGCCGACTTTTTGGTGAAAGCTTTCCAATCACCTCAAAATTTTTCCGCCGTTTTTCAAGGTTTTCGATCTACTGATATTAGAATAAAATAACATGAAAATATCATGACTTGTCTCACGTATTTTCGCGGCATGATTTGCTTTATATCATAATTGAAATTTGACTGTGTTGAAAGGGGCATTGAAAATCGTGTCATGCCATAAATACAGTATCACGAATGACTTTGATTGTTTTTTTGACTCCTGTAACTCATGAACGCTATGATGAACAGATGAACTTCTAACACCGAATCATCGTGGTTTTGCTTTTTTGGCAACGGCAACAATAGTCTCTAGCTTTTTTGTCACTTCTTCGTCAATTTGATCTTTAGAGACTAATCCGGCTAAAAAATGATAGTTCGTTTTGTGCATTAAGTTTTCTGGTAAACCCAGTTTTTTGAAATAACGTTCAAATAATGGTTTTAGGAAATCATCACTGGCCTTGATGTCGTGCGACCAAGGTTCGGGTTTGCCTAGCGTATTCAGTGCTATTGTGATCTCAGTGATGGTTTCAAACATCACTTGTTCTCTGTATTTGGCTTCACCTTTGTCAAATAGATCATCATAAAAATCGTAACGCGCATAAGCTAACAAGACTTCTTCTTGACATAAATAGTTCTCAATTTCTCGCCGCTGCCACATCATTTCAACAAGGGGTGAATTTTTGGGTAATATTTTGTCTAATCTATCAAATAAGGCGACACCAACTAAATCCGGTTTTGCTTCGCGCAAGCCAAAAAAGTGTTCACGGGCGCGTTGTGGTAAGTTGATAGCAACGTAGTGTTTAAAGGGACTTTCCAATAATTGGGCAGCGGGATGGCCTAGTGTTTTGGCAAAAGCTTGCAAAATGGCTAAGTCAGAGGGCCCTTCCAAATAGAGTACCCATCCCTTTAGCTCTGCTTGATAATATTGATCAAAGCCTAAATCGGTAAGCGATTTAATGACTTGACTGATGCGTCCTTCAATGCGGTGTGGTTTGCCAACAAAAGCCATCACGATGTCTCGTTCAGCCGCTTCGTTTAAGATCACTTCGGAGTGGCTGGCAGCAATGATTTGTGATCCTTGTTGTTGGGCAATTTCCGTTAAAGCGTGATAAATCTGTCTTTGTCGTAAAATTTCTAAATGGGCATCCGGTTCATCTAGCAATAATATTGTCTCAGGATTGCTGTATAGGTGCGCTAAAAGTAACAGGGTTTGTTGAAGGCCACGCCCTGAAGAAGACAGATCAAGTTGCAATCCCCCCATTTCTTGGTAAGCCATTGTGATTTCGCCCCGTTCTGAAATGTAGGTAGGCGGTAGCAGTGTTATCCCAAAAAGTTGTTTGATATTTTCAGTCAACCTCGTCCATTTCGAGGGTTCAGAGTCTTCATAAATTTGATAGCATAAGTTTCGTAAGACTTGGGCAGTTTGGCCTTCACCAATAAGGACATGAATTCTGCCCTGTTCCCATTTAGGCTCGACACTAGCCAGTCCCGACATCGGTGGTAAAAAGGCAACACGCACGTTGGCGGCTTCTGGGGGAATGGACAGCTGAGTTTCTGTTGAAGGCTGCGGGTAGCAATAAAATGACTCTTCATTGGCATAATCAAATTGAAGAGAACATGACCAATTCTTGCCATGAGTCACCCCGGCAACGCTGATTTGGAAACAAATCGGTTGTTCAGTTTGCAAATCACGCCACAGCAAATTAGCCGTTGGAACTGGGGTTGCCGTGAGATCACGGCGATTGATAGTCGCACCGTTTAATGAATTTTGATGAGGCCGTTTGTAAAGCCAGCATTTGATACCCTGTTCCCACAAAGCAAGGGCTTGCAAGGCCGTTGTCTTACCAGAATTATTGGGGCCAATCAAAACAACCGTTTTGCCTAATTCAATTTCAACATCATCAAATCGTTTAAAGTTTTTTATGTGAAGACGAGTTAACATATTTTCAATTATCAATTATCAATTATCAACAAGACAAAAAAATATAAAAAATATTGGCTTAAGGTGATATGCTTACTGATAAACGTCGAGACTGATATCATAAAAAAAATGAATTGTTATGATAAAAAAGTATTGGAAGTTAATCATTTTAAACGTATTTCCCTACAGCGTTTTAAACGTGCTTTGCCCCGCCCGACTTATTACAAAATAGAATGCTTGGATTGTGATCTCATTATCAGTGTGAGATGGGAGCGCCAATATGAGGGGCCGACACGCACTCAAAACGCATTGCTTAATCCTATTTGTCCGTTTTGTGAGGGCAGTCATACGAAACAGTTTAAGATTAATGAACAGGAATATTGTGAAATTAATCAACAGTGGGATGCGATCACTCTTGCAGAGACGACAGAGCAATTATCAATTTTCAATTATCAATTTTCAAACGATTGATATCAGTTATCAGTTATCAGTTATCAGTTATCATCAATAAGTCGCGTCTACTACGATTATGATGAATACACACATATTATATTGTTCACCCTTATAATTTGCGCTTTAAATCGAAAAATGCCCGATATCTCATTCAAAATCTATTAAATAGAGTTTGTTTGATAATGGTTTGGTTCTATAGTTTGTCAAATAAATATGTTGGCCTTGAACATAGTGGATATCAAGACGTTGATAACTGATAACTGATAACTGATAACTGATAAAACTGTGAAAACGCTAGAAAAACTGCTGCAACTCAACCGTATTATAAGAGTGATTGGTTTTGACGATGCGCCATTTGAAAATCAAAATGCTAATCGCGCTGTTAATGTGGCAGGTGTCGTGTGTGCTGGAAGCCGCTTTGAAGGCATGGTGTGGGGAACAGTGCGGAAAGATGGTGATGATGCGACAGCAGTCTTGTGTCAGTTACTTAAGCAAAGTAAGTTTTATGAACAAGTTCATATCGTACTGATTGACGGTTTAGCAGTGGGCGGGTTTAATTTGCTTGATTTGCCTGAGTTAGCTCAACGTCTTCAACGCCCCTGCGTGTGCGTCATGCGTAGGCAGCCTGATATGGTGGCTATCCAAAAGGCGCTTGAAAATTTACCTGATACCGCTAAACGCCTTGAATTAATTCGTAAAGCGGGGCCCATTCATATACAAAAACCGTTTTATTTTCAGACTCAAGGTGGACACCCTAAAACAGTGGGCAAGGTACTCCAACGTCTCACTGTAGAAGGGCATGTTCCAGAGGCTTTGCGATTAGCCCATTTAATTGGTTCAGCCGTGATGACAGGACAAAGTGGTAAAAGGGCTTAATCAGTTATCAGTGAACAGTGTTCCGTTCCACATTTAGCTTCGCTGGCCTTCGGCTCACGCTCAAGTTTCGCTACGCGAAACTTTAGTGTGAAATACCGTTTTTGCGCGCAAAAACTTTTGCGTGAAACTGATAACTGACTGATTGTCAACACTCAGTACAGCGAAGACACTCGATAACCGCGAGTTTGCAGCAGTTTCAATACCCCCTTTTCTCCCGGTAAATGCAACGCACCAACAGCAATAAACGCTTTACCTTCTTGTAGGCGTTTTTGCATCCGTTTTGCCATTATCAAATTACGATCATCGACTATCCGTTTGTAAAAGGTTTCGCTCAAATGTTTATTATCGCTATTGTCTCGCATATACTCGATACTAAACTTCATCAGTGCTGTCAAATCGCGTTTTAGATACAATTCATGCAGTTTAGCGAAAATTATTGGCATGTCGTCTAATCGTTTTAAAGTCTCTTTCAGTAACACGATTTGATCGGATAGCGGGAGTTCTTCAAAAACGGCCAGTTGTTCCTCTACCTTTTCCAAACCATACGTCCGTATTTGTAGTTGCCGCGCCTTTTTATACAACAGTAAATCTAAAAATTCTCCTGTTTTCATAGGCGGTGTACTCAGTATGGCTATCACGGCCCACGGTTTGAGTTTTTTGACTACTATAGAAGGTATGTTATATTGGCGCAGCGCTTCGACAATTTGCTCGTAAAACGCATTGTCAACGAGTTGCTCTAAAGACTGGGTACCCGTAAAAACCATAGCACTGGCCGCTTTGAGCATAGTGGGAATATCCATTTGTACTTCAAGTGAAACGCTATCAGCTTGTTCAAAGCAGTTACGCACGATGGGCGACAAATTGTTGACACGAGGATCTTCTGAATGTATGGTGCCAAAAAGACAACTTGGCGTGAGTCCTGGTTTGTCAATTTCCCATAGCAAGCCCTTTTGACTCTCATCTGCAAATAGGCTATTGGCTACTAAGGCGACAAAAAAGAATGTGGTTAACCCGTAAATTTTGTAATCGTATTTTTTCATACTCAGTCCTTTCAGTTATTTATCAATCTTATGGGGCTTTGTATTCTAGGCAAACGTTTTTGTGGAAAAAACGCAGGGAATTTTGTTGCTCACCATTGTCGATATTTTGGGAATGGGAATTTTGGATTGTGGCTCACTTATCAAAGCTTTTCTATTGATTTTTAATCCAGCGACAAAAGCCTGAAAAAAATCCGTTTAACTTCAGAGTTAAGTTCATAAAATCCGTAGTACTTTCAGTATCTTATACATGAACAATCTATAGCACCTCAGGTGTTTTTAATAACACTGTTTTGTGTCTTGCCATCAGTGAACCAAGTGTTTTTAAAAACGCTTTAAACAAGCTTTTACGATCTGTTACTGTTTCTCAACTGACGAACTTGTCAGTTCTAAGTGAGATTTATGATACCTTAGCAAATTAGGCGACGGATAATAGCACGAAAAAATTTATTTTTAAAGTATTACTTTAAGTTTATACCGTAACTTATTGTACTCTATAAAAAAAGAGTCTAAAAACCCTTAAGTGAATGCAGAAATAGGGCATCGAAATTTGAGCGGCCATAAGAGGCCCTAAAATGAATGTGAATGATAAGAATAAAACAGAAGAATTTTGGCAACAACAATTCTCATCAAAAGTAACCCCTGCTCAAAAGGCTTTTGATATTTTCATGGGCATTTTTATGCCTATAATTTGTATAGTATTTGATCCCTTATTTTTCATTCAATCTTTGTTTTCATCTCAGGTGTTTGTTTATTCCTTTATTGGATTAGAAATAGCGACACTCGCATTATGGCTTCTATTGGGTGCCTACCTTGCGCGATGGGCAGCCTTTATAGCGGGTATATTGTTTTCAGGGGCACTATTTGCCGTTATAATTGGCATTCTCTTGCTCCCATTAACGATTATTGGTTTAATCATAGCCATTGGTATTTTGGGTTTCACACCTTTTTTGACCTGTTTTGTATTTCTTCGCAATAGCGTCAGAGCACTTCAACACGCAAAGAAGACAATCAATTTGCTTTCAGCACAAATGGCCCTATTCGTTCTAGGCATAGTCTTTATTATTGGTATGCCTAGCAATATGCAATCGCACACTTCTCAAGTCATTTCGCAGTCAATCCAAGATGTTATTCCTGGTGATCTTCAGTCAGCAAAACAGGCGGCAGAAAAACTTAATTCTCTTCCATGGTGTTTTAAAGGGTGTTCTGATGAGCTGGTGTGGGCTTATCACAGCGCATTAGGTAATGCTCAACATGAACAAGCTTTGGACGAAATTTATCAAGCACTCACTGGGGAAGACATAGGAAGCCGGTATTTTGAACGACTAGACTGATGAAAATTGAATCACATAAGCCTTTCGCTATTCATCAGCCAATGGGTTAAAAATGTTTAAAAGTCGCTTTCGCGACTACGACAAGCGACTACTACAAACTGAACTCATTGTTTTAAAAAAGCTATGCCATTTACCTTATCTCATCCTGCCGCCGCCGTTCCTTTTAGTCGATGGGGCCTCGTGTTATCTGCCCTTATCGTGGGCAGTCTGTCTCCCGATTTCATCTATTTCATTTTTTTATCACCACAATACCACGCAGGCCACACCTTTATAGGCCTTTTTATCCTTGATATTCCTATGGGTTTAGTTGTGCTATGGATATTTCATAAAATACTCAAGTACCCTATCCTCTCGTTATTTCCCATTACTCATCAACACTGTTTAATGCCTGTAGCCAATCGTTTTCATTTTTTCCCGTTACCGCATTTTCTTTTAATCGTTTTCTCTTTATTTATCGGTGCCTTAACTCATATTGCCTGGGATGCTGTCACACATTTCAACGGTTGGGTAGTCGTTCAGTTGCCTATTTTAAGTGCCCCCCTTATTGAAACCGCTCAGGGTACTCTGAAAGTTTATAAAGTCTTACAGTATGGCAGTACCTTTTTGGGGGCCGCCCTCCTGTTTTATGGGTACATTTCATGGTTAAAACAAACTCCCAAACCGCCTATTAGGCAAAAGCTGTTATTATCAACTCAAACTCAATGGTTCATTCTTGTTTTAATGGGATTGAGTAGCTGTTTTGTGGCGATGATTTACGCTTTTGTCAGCGTTGCCCCATTGACTCATTTTCGTTTAGTTTACCCATTTATTGTTCAAACCGTGGTAGCGGGAATCAGCCTTTTATTTATCGAACTGATTATTTTTAGTATACTTTGGCACTGGCAAAATCCAAATCCAAATCCCCAACCCCCTTTGCCAAATCTTATTTTTACCCACAAAAAATAATACAAACTACCACAAGGGATTGCCCCCTACTAACCGTCATTTCACGCTCAAAGCAATCGGTAGAGTTGCCCTTCACTTTGATAACTGATAACTGATAACTGATTTTCACGCAAAAGTTTTTGCGCGCAAAAACTTTTGCGTGAAACTGATAACTGAATAAATGTACGCGACTAATCATACTGATCTTGAACTTTTCAATCCCCAACAGTTTAAAGACGATTTGCAAACTGGAACACTTTCTGAATTAAAGGTGTTTCGCAATGCCTTAAAACAGGGACATCATATCTTAAAAGAACGTTTTCAGGCCTATAAGAACGCAACTGATTACGTGACTCAACGGGCTTGGCTAATCGATCAAATACTGTTACAAGTTTGGAATCAACATTTTGCTTGTCTTGATCATCAGACATGTGCCCTTATCGCTGTCGGTGGTTATGGGCGCAGTGAACTGCATCCGTGTTCTGATGTGGATTTATTGTTTTTGTTAAAATCAGATCAGTCAACCACGACGCAAGCGTGTCTTGAAAGCTTTGTCAGATTTTTGTGGGATATTCGCCTTGAAGTCGGGCATAGTGTGCGTACCTTGGCCGAATGTGAACAAGAAGCCGCCGCTGATATCAGTGTTGTTTCTAATCTGATGGAAGCGCGTTTGCTAACCGGCTCTGAAAGTTTATTTCAAGCCATGCAAGCGGCTATTGCAGCTGATCGCCTCTGGCCGGTTCAAACGTTTTTTGCCGCTAAACTCGAAGAAAAAAGCCGACGAGAACTGAAATATGATGATGCGGTTTACAATTTAGAACCCAATATCAAAGAAGGCCTAGGTGGCTTGCGTGACATTCATATGATAGGTTGGGTGGCTAAACGTCATTTCGGGGCCAAAACCTTATATGATTTGGTACAACATGCTTTTTTAACCGAAAAGGAATATCAAAGGCTGATAGCTGGACAAGAATTTCTCTGGGAAATTCGCTGCCTGTTACATTTTACGGCCAATCGAGGTGAAGAACGTTTATTGTTTGATTATCAACGTACCCTTGCCACGCTTTACGGCTACGAGGATGATGAAAACGGTTTAGGCGTAGAAAAATTGATGAAGCAGTATTATTGCACAATCAAAGAAATGAGTACGCTCAATGATATGCTTTTGCAACTGTTTCAAGAAGCCATTTTGTATGCGGATACACATAAGACTGTCCAGCCTCTAAACAAACGTTTTCAAGTTCGCAATGGTTTTATTGAAGTGACTCATGATAAAGTTTTTGTGAGTTATCCGTTTGCCTTGCTAGAAATTTTTCTCTTAATGCAGCAAAATCCAGAGATTAAGGGAATACGTGCCGCGACTATCCGTCTGATAATTCATTATAAGTATTTGATTGATGAGGCTTTTCAGAAAGATATACGGGCGAGGAGCCTGTTTATAGAAATCTTCCGTCAACCCCAAGGCTTAACTCATGCGCTACGGCGCATGAATCGTTATGGTGTTCTTGCGGCTTACATTCCTGCTTTTGGTAAAATAGTGGGGCAAATGCAATATGATTTATTTCATATCTACACAGTTGATCAACACGTACTTGTTGTCGTGCGTAACCTCCGACGCTTAAACCTACCCGAATATCAACATGAATTTCCATTTTGTTCAAAATTGATACAAACGATTCCTAAACCAGAATTGCTGTATCTCGCCGGTTTATTCCATGATATTGCAAAAGGACGGGGTGGCAATCATTCTACATTAGGGGAACTTGATGCCTTGACGTTTTGTAAAGATCATGCTTTAAGTGACAATGATGCCCGTTTGGTGGCCTGGTTAGTACGCTATCATTTGCTGATGTCAACTACCGTACAACGTCAAGATATCTACGATCCAGATGTTGTTAAAACCTTTGCACAGCAAATTGAAGACACGATGCACCTTGATTATTTATATTTGCTCACGGTTGCCGATATCAGAGCGACTAACCCCAAATTGTGGAATAGTTGGAAAAATGCTTTACTCACACAACTTTACCAAAAAACCCAAGCCGTTTTGCATCATGGATTAGGTGATGTTTTAAATAAACAGCTCCACATTCAAGAAATTCAAAAGCAGGCGCGTGATTTTCTCACTCAGGAGCCCGATCAGGAACGTATTACTGCCTTATGGGAAGATTTAGGAGATGATTATTTTTTACATTCCTCACCGCAAGAAGTTTTCCGCGAAACAGAAGTCATCTTACACTATGCCACAGATGACAATCCCGTCGTGCTAGAGCGTTTTGATACCAAGGGTGGTACAGAATTTATTATGATTTATACGCAAACTTGCGATGATTTGTTTGCTGACACCACCTATTTTTTAGAACAACAAAATTTGACAATTGTTGATGCCTATATCGTCCCAACGCAAAGCAAATACATCATCAGTGGCTACACCGTATTGGAAAATAATGGTGAAGAACTCCAACCTGCGGAGCGTGTTGAGGAAATTTTAGAAGGACTTAAACAAGTACTGGCTTGCGAAACACGTTTGCCCTTGACACAGATCGTTCGGCATATGTCGAGAGAACTCAAGCACTTTTCTGTGCCTACCCGTGTAACATTCACGCAAGATCATATTAATAATCATACGATTTTAGAGGTGATTACAACCGATAGGCCAGGTGTTTTATCGCGCATTGCACAAGCTTTTGTCACATGTGAGGTACAAATTAAGAAGACCAACATTGGTACCTTTGGTATCCGTGTTGAAGATATTTTCTTTGTAACCGATTACAAAAATAATGGGTTATGTTCTGCCGATCAACTGGATTGTTTACGGGAAAAATTGTCTGAATTATTGGATGAAAAAGTGCCCAATACACCTCTCAATAAATTAATATAGTAGAGACGCGATGCATCGCGTCTCATGCATCGCGTCTCATGCATCGCCTCGAAGCGATCCCAATTCTTGTAGAGACGCGATGCCTCGCGTCTCCGCCGCATCGATGCCTAAAAACGAATTATCGTAGATTTGCTCTGCCTCGCGTCTCCGCCGTATCGATGCCTAAAAACGAATTATCGTAGATTTGCTCTGCCTCGCGTCTCCGCCGTATCGATGCCTAAAAACGAATTATCGTAGAGACGCGATGCCTCGCGTCTCCGCCGTATCGATGCCTAAAAACGAATTATCGTAGAGACGCGATGCCTCGCGTCTCCGCCGTATCGATGCCTAAAAACGAATTATCGTAGATTTGCTCTGCCTCGCGTCTCCGCCGTATCGATGCCTAAAAACGAATTATCGTAGATTTGCTCTGCCTCGCGTCTCCGCCGTATCGATGCCTAAAAACGAATTATCGTAGAGACGCGATGCCTCGCGTCTCCGCCGTATCGATGCCTAAAAACGCGATGCCTAGAGACGCGAAGCATCGCGTCTCTACAAATACAATTATCGTTTCGACACGATGCATAGCAAAGAAACCGTCTCGAAGCGATGCATAGAAACGCGATGATGCCTAGAGACGCGAAGCATCGCGTCTCTACAAATAATTAGTTCAACCCATCAGCCTGAGCGAGCAGGTTATTTATTTCGAGTTCAGCTTCGATAGCATAAATATCCTGCTGCATCTCATCAAGCGTATTATCGATATTGCCACCAATACCACCAACATCGTCTTCAATATTGCTGTACTCTTGAATAGTACGCATCGCATCAAGCATATCTCGCTTCGCCTCTAAATGAGCAACCTTCAATTTCACTAAATCAAGATTGTCAATCAGTTTCTTTAGCGTACTCCCCATCTTCGTTTCCGCACCATGAAGTTGTTTGAGAAAATGTGCCATCTCTTGGATGGTGCTATCCAAAATCGCGATTTTTTCAGGCGAAGCCCCTGAGTTTTCAAGCGCGGTACGTGAAGCTTTCTTCGCTTCCAACTTCTGTTCAAACGTCTTGCGTGACACTTTCACCTTGATCAGATTGCCTCTGACTTCATTTATCTTGTTCTCGTACTTCTGAACAGCGATATCGCCCTTGCCAACCATGTCTTCTATCTGGTTAGTCACTCGTTTTTTCAGAACATCAATGGTAGCCATCCCATCCTCACCACAACCAAGGGGGGCTAATATCAGGAAAACTAAGGGTAACCATTTCAATTTATTCATAAAGTTCCTCCTCTATCAGAGATTTTGTGGTTTCAGCACTCGCTAATACCGCTTTAGCCTCTATTAAGAGTGCCTGTGAAGTTTTGCTAAATTTCTGTCTACCTTGGATTTCATCAATTTTATACGCTACATAAGCCGCCTCCACTTTTTCATAAATCGTGTTCAACGTCACATTTAAATCCTTGTGAAGTGCTTGCCATTGTTTTAATGATTTTTTAATCATCTCACGTTGATTCGGAAATCGATCTTTCAGATCATACAACAATTGCACTTTATTATCAGCAATCGCCATCTCCTGATCCATTTTAAACATCGTTTGATGTAATTCAGGATTAATTTCCTTCACAAACAATAAAACATTATCTTTTGCATCAACGACTTCCTCCTGTTCCTCACAGCCATAAGGAATGAAAAGTATTATGAATAAAAATAATATCACCTTATTCATAAAGAGGTTCCTCTATAACGGATTTCGTAGCATCAGCATTCGCCAAAACGGCATTCGCTTCTTTTAAGAGTGCTTTTGAGATCACACGAAATTGATTTTCGCCTATCTCATTAATCTTATAGGCAATATACGCTTTTTCAACTGTCAGAGCAATATCATTTAATACTTGGTTTAATTGGCCAGTCAAATTGTGTCACTGTTTAGTTTGTTTCTTTGGAGTACAAACTTTAGTTTGTTTCGTGAAATAGACTTAGGGCAACCACAAGGGATTGCCCCTACAAGAAAAGGTTTGTGAACAAACACGATTTATTTAATTTCTGCCTCTATCGTCGACTTTGTGATTTCAGCATTTCTCAAAGCCGCATTAGCCTCATCTAAGAGTGTCTTTGACAAAACACTCAATTTCTCTCTCCCCTGTATTTCATCAAGTCGATAGGCAACATAAGCTTGTTCTACCTGTTGATAGATATCCTGTGACACTTGATTTAATTGCCTCCTCAAAATTTTCCATTGATTAAGCTTTTGTTCAAGAATCGCGTGATTTGGAAAATCTTTTTTTAACTCAACGAGTTGTTGAATCTTATTATCAATACTGGCTATTTCCGACCTGATTTCAATCAACTTCTGATTTAACAGAGGATTCATGTTGTCTAAAAAAAACATCACAGCCTGTTGAATTTCTCTCGCATGTTTTTCGACGGCCGTTTTTTCTTGTCTCGCCTCCCATTCTTGATACCAATCAATCGCTTTCTCAGTCCAAATCGTGCCCGCAATAGCAATAACCAAAACCGCAAACGTTATACCGCAAGTGTTTTTAACTTTAACCACTTTGCGAAATAAAAAACGAGCAATAAAAAACCATAAAAAAAAGACGACAAACTTCATTATCAACGACATGATTATAAGATCCTTGACTCAAACAGAAAATGGGATCGCGCGGTATTTCCAGACAATATTCAATGGCATGTAGGGGCAAACCCTTGTGGTTGCCCCATTAATTTAATTCTTCATATCCAATCTTTGTCGCTCCAATTCTAAAATATCCCCATAGCCTTCTTCAACCCATTTCTCCTTTGGGATAAATCGCAAAGCGGCCGAATTAATACAATAACGCAAACCCATCAATTTTGGCCCATCCCTTGAAAGTTGATCACAAAGGTGCAAAGTCTACAAAAATTGACAACGTGTAGTATACAATGAATTTGTTTAAAATCTTAAAATGGAGTGCAAACTTTAGTTTGCAAACAATGGAGTGCAAACTTTAGTTTGCAAACAGAAAATGAAATTTGAACAAACAGTGTCTGTCAATAGGTCGCTATTATATGACAATGCTAAGTATATCCTTTATTATAAATAATCCTTGTAGTTATATAATTAAATTGGTTTATCAGGGGTTTGATGCAGCTTTCTTTTGATAGACAGAAAGGAGAAGAAGACATGAGCATTGAAATCACACCAGAAGCCGTCACCGAATTGGGTAAAGAATTCGGTTCGCTGTGGTTAGCGAACTTAACTGTGGATGACATCTTGGATCGTTTTGAACCAAAAGAGTTGGTATCTCATCTGAAACCGGAAGAGGTGTTACCTCATTTCAAACCGGTTGATAGGTTAGCGGGCCTCAGCTTGTCTGAACGGTTTGCAGGCCTCAGCTTGTCTGAACGGTTTGTGGGTTTAGAGCCAGAAGAGATTGAAGACTACCTCAAACAACTCAAAAGGCAACAACATTAATATTATTAATTGTCTAGTACCTTGGCTCAGGGAATGAACGGATAGGTTCGTAGAGACGCGATGCCTCGCGTCTCTTGTTCGCGTCTCATCTCGAAGCGTCTCAACCCGATGGAAAACCGCCACCTCAGAAAGAAGTTCATTCCCCCCTGATCTGTTGTACTGAGTGTCTAATCCTATTCCCAAAAAGGAGAACAACATGAACAAGAAACTGATTCGTTTTGATTGGGCGATGAAAAGTTTATTACGTGATAAAGCCAACTTTGATATATTGGAAGGTTTTTTAAGTGCCGTGCTTCGTCAAGACGTTGCCATTATCGAAATACTTGAAAGCGAATCCAACGTGTCTGATATCGATCACAAACTGAACCGGGTTGATATTCTTATCCAAGATAAACAACAACGATACGTTATTATCGAAATCCAAAATTGTCATATCACGGCTTACTTGGAACGCATTCTGTTTGGGGTTTCCAAAGTGATTGTCGATAATGTGAAAGCGGGTGAAGACTATCGTGAAATTAGCAAAGTCATTTCTATCAGTATTCTCTACTTTAATTTAGGGCTGGGTAAGGATTATGTTTTTTATGGCAACACTGAGTTTCGGGGATTGCATGACAATGAGCCACTGGTTTTGCGTCGACTACGAGAGGATAAAAAGTTTGAGCAACTCAAAAGCCAAGACATTTTTCCAGAATACTACCTGATAAATGTAGAACGTTTCGCGGATGTGATGAAAACGGACTTAGATGAGTGGATTTATTTGTTCAAGCACACCAAATTACCGCCCAATTGTAAAGCGAAAAACCTCTACAAAGCCGCTGAAAAATTAGACGTGTTGAAAATGGAATCTGACGAACGCCACCGTTATGATCTCTATCTGATGGCGATGGTGAATGAGCAAGATGCCATTGATACAGCACACAACAAAGGGCAACATGCCAAAGCGTTAGAAATTGCCAACAAAATGCTTGGGGCAGGCATGGATATAGAAACGATAACGGCCATGACAGGTTTGAGTCGTAACATCATTGAAGGGGATTCGTAGAGACGCGATGCTTCGCGTCTCTTGTTCGCGTCTCTCGCATCTCAACTCGGTAAATGGAAATACTCCCCCTCAGAAAACGACTCGAAGTGTCAACCAAACCTGACAGGTTTTCAAAACCTGTCAGGTTTAATAAGATAATAAAATAACAGTTCTATAAAATAGAAAAATGAAATTTGAACAAACTTTTTTGCATTATATTAAAGCCGGTGCAACCCTCATCCAAATCATCAGCCATGAAACCCAAAGAATTCACGGTGTCGTTAACAAAACCGCTGAGGAATTGGAACGCCATTGGTTCACTTGGAATCGTATCGAAGGCATCAAAAAATGGGAACAAGGCGAATTTATTAATGACGATACCGACTGCCGTGAAGCCTCCAGCGTATTAGAAAAATTTGAAGAAGACGATTTTGAAAACAGCCTCTTGATTTTAGAAGACTGCCATCCCGATTTGACTGAAAATCAACCCCATATCATCCGCCGCCTCCGCAATATCGCGCTACGCAAATATACTGACAGAGCCTTGATTTTAGCTCAACCCATTACCGGATTGCCCGTAGAATTGGAAAAAGAAGTCCAAGTCATGGAAATGCCCTTGCCAACGGTGGCTGAACTCAAAGTCGTGCTTGCCTCTGTTTGTTCGCGCTTTGATTTAGAAGATAACCAGTGCGAACAGACATTGCCCGTATTAGAAGCGGCACTCGGATTAAGCATCATGGAAGCCGAACTCGCTTTTGCTAAAACCATTGTGGAAAAAAGCCGCATCACAGAAAGTGAGATTTCCTTAATTATATCTGAAAAAGAGCAAGTCATTCGTAAAAGTGGCTATTTAGAATATCATCATCCCCAAGAAAACTTAAACGATGTTGGTGGATTGGATAAACTAAAAGAATGGTTAAACCGTCGTAGCAACGCTTTTTCAGAATCCGCACGCGAATATGGATTAGAACAGCCCCGCGGTATTTTACTACTGGGCGTACCCGGAACCGGTAAAAGTTTAGCAGCCAAAGCCGCATCCAACGCTTGGCAATTTCCCTTATTACGCCTAGACATGGGCAAAATTTATGGCGGAATCGTCGGCCAATCTGAGCAAAATATACGCGGCGCACTTGGCATCGCCGAAACACTCGCCCCCTGTATTTTATGGATAGATGAAATAGAAAAAGGACTCTCCGGCGTACAAAGCTCAGGTGCCACCGATGGCGGCACCACTTCAAGAGTACTCGGGACTTTTCTAACTTGGATGCAAGAAAAAAACAAACCCGTGTTTGTACTAGCGACAGCCAACGACATCAGCCAACTCCCACCAGAGTTATTACGCAAAGGGCGGGTAGATGAAATTTTCTTTGTTGATTTGCCCGATAGCCAAGCCCGCCAAGAAATTTTGAACATTCACCTACGCCGTCGTGACAGGGGAGAATTATTTTCAGAGGATGAATTAAATCATATTGCAAAAGAGGCTAAAGGATATACCGGTGCCGAACTAGAAGAGGCCGTCAAAGAGGCCCTCTTTCGCGCCTTTGATGAAGGGCGAGAAATCAATCCCGACGATGTGATTGCCGCCATCAAGGATTCTTATCCATTATCCAAAACCATGCAAGAAGTCATTGAAGCCACTCGAAAATGGGCAAAAAGCAGGGCAGTGCAAGCCAGTAGTCAAGAACCTGAAGCTTTTGATGAAAAGCCAAAAGAAAATAAGGCACCCCGCTTGCGCCAAGAAGCGGCTAATCCTTTTATATAATCTGTTACTGAGAAATCCGAGTCAAGTCTAAAAAAATCGGATTTATTTGACAACATGCTTTCAGGCAAATTCTTTCAGAACATGTTTTCAATGATTATTAATTATACTTAGCACCGTCATAAATTGCGCTTTTTCGCACCAATAATAAAAGCTTAAAACGCGCAACCCCGAAGGGGTTGAATATGAATAGCCCCAGGTGGCAACCTGGGGTTGCCAAAAGTTAAATTTATTCCAGCAAAGAGTATAACAAAAAAAGCGCAAATTATAACGGTGGACAGTATAATATTTCTTATTTATGCAACAACGCCGCAAATAGGTGAAAAGCATTCATAAATTATTGATAATAAATAGACAGACGGTTTTTTTTCTAAACCCAGCTAAACCTTTTTTTGAGCGATGGGATTTGGGAAACACTGTAGGACTTATAAAGTTGCACATCAACAATTTAGCCAATCAAAAGGAGGGATTTGTGCGCCAAATTCTCATTACCGGTTCTGAGGGCCTTGTTGGGACTCATCTTACCCAAGCCTTGCCCACAAAAGGTTACAAAGTCCAATCACTTGACGTTAAATTTTCCCCATTCCATACTAATTCTGGAAATATCTTAGAAATGAATGGATTACGTCAAGCAGCCCAAGGCTGCATGGGTATTATTCACCTTGCGGCTGTTTCGCGTGTTATTTGGGGTGAACGTGATCCCAAGCAGTGTTGGCAAACCAATGTGATAGGCACCCAAAACGTTTTGCAGGTCGCCCTAGAACAAAAGCATCGTCCGTGGGTCATTTTTGCCAGTAGCCGTGAAGTTTACGGACAGCCTACCAAGCTTCCTGCAAACGAAGAAAGCCA
>Ga0190315_1000048_pt1 | contig 72355 bp, 54 predicted proteins | sample 48701101_MG_FD_161673 | JGI IMG/M metagenome (GOLD analysis project Ga0190315, IMG submission 161673) | Hydrothermal vent sediment bacterial communities from Southern Trench, Guaymas Basin, Mexico - 4870-11-0-1_MG | ecosystem: Environmental > Aquatic > Marine > Hydrothermal vents > Sediment ...
AATCAAAGTACTCTGGTTAACGGCATGGCCCCCATTTTTTGAGGCCGTCGGCTCAATCTCTCTCACTTGAGCCACGTTTTGTCGTTTATGATTGAGACAAAAAGTAGGCTTTTAATTTTTTAATTCGTTAATTTGTCAATCAAAGTACTCTGGTTAACGGCATGGCCCCCATTTTTTGAGGCCGTCGGCTCAATCACTCTCACTTGAGCTAGGTTTTGTCGTTTGTGATTGAGACAAAAAGTAGGCTTTTAATTTTTTAATTCGTTAATTTGTCAATCAAAGTACTCTGGTTAACGGCATGGCCCCCATTTTTTGAGGCCGTCGGCTCAATCACTCTAGTTAACGGCATGGCCCCCTTTTTGAGGCCGTCGGCTCAATCACTTGATCCAGGTTTTGTCTTTGTGATTGGAAAAAAATTTTCGACGCGATCTTATGCCGTTTCTAAAAAGCGTGCATTTGTACGTTCCATATAGTACTTAGAAAATTTTAAACAAGAACGTGCTACAAATTGGTTGCACACTAAAAATAAGCGTGAGATTGTGCTATAGAAAAATGAAAACTGAAAACTGAAAACTGAAAAGATTACCTAATTATGTCATTTGACTGGGAGTCATTTTCACGGATTTGAAGTACGTTCCGTATAACACTTCAATAACGACAAGGATTGTATTTTAGAAAGGATTTGCTTATGAAGGGATAGAATGCTTTGATGATTGGTTTAATAATCTTGAAAATTTGAGTCGCACTTCAAAACGAACTCATCAACAATCCTTTTTGATAAATCCCTTATAAAATACAATCCTTGTTGTTATGGCATTGGCTTTTAAAAATGCCCGTTTTAATTATTATAAGTCTTTGTTCAATCATCATGATTTGAGGGCCAGGTTAGCAAATTGAATAACTCGATTTACTTCTACGAGTTGCACTTCAAAACAAACTCATCAACAATCCTTTCATAAGCAAATCCCTTATAAAATACAATTATTGTCGTTATTGCATTGGCTTTTAAAAATGACCGTTTTAATTATTATAAGTCTTTGTTCAATCATCATGATTTGAGGGCCAGGTTAGCAAATTGAATAACTCGATTTACTTCTACGAGTCCTACTTCAAAACAAACTCATCACCAATCCTTTCATAAGCAAATCCCTTATAAAATACAATCCTTGTTGTTATTAGTGTAATCAAGAAATCCGATTTTTTGAAAAAATCGGATTTCTAACGGATTTCTAAAACTTATTGCCCAATGACTTCTCCCAAAGTCGGTGCCGTAAAGCTGCGTTTGGCACACTCAAGTAAACGATTTTCGTCCATTCGGTAAATTGTCGTTTGTGTGTCCTTGTCCACTAGGCCAAACTTTTCTTCCAGTAAACGGATTACCATTTTGGCTTGGCCTTTATCAATACCTCTTCTTTCAATATGGGTCACGTACTCCACTTTTTTGTTCTCCTCATATTCTTTGACAAAATCGTCAAATTGGTTGGCTAACTCCTTAGGGAGTTTCAACATCCAATCCATTTCGTTCAGCAATTAGTTGTACTAGCTAGGTTTGTCTAATTCGTTTATCCGCGTAGTTCGTTGTACTCGGTTTCTCCCAATTCGTTTATCCGCGTAACTCGCTGTACTACAATTAGGTGGGCAACCAAAAAACGTTGCCCACCCTACCACAAATTCGTTTATCCGCGTAATTAGTTGTACTCGGTTTGTCCTAATTCGCTTATCCGCGTAATTCGCTGTACTACAATTAGGTGGGCAACCAAAAAACGTTGGGACGGGCTACCACAAATTCGTTTATCCGCGTAATTAGAATAACTCAATTTACTTCTACGAGTTGCACTTCAAAACAAACTCATCAACAATCCTTTCATAAGCAAATCCCTTATAAAATACAATCCTTGTTGTTATTAGTGTAATCAAGAAATCCGATTTTTTGAAAAAATCGGATTTCTAACGGATTTCTAAAACTTATTGCCCAATGACTTCTCCCAAAGTCGGTGCCGTAAAGCTGCGTTTGGCACACTCAAGTAAACGATTTTCGTCCATTCGGTAAATTGTCGTTTGTGTGTCCTTGTCCACTAGGCCAAACTTTTCTTCCAGTAAACGGATTACCATTTTGGCTTGGCCTTTATCAATACCTCTTCTTTCAATATGGGTCACGTACTCCACTTTTTTGTTCTCCTCATATTCTTTGACAAAATCGTCAAATTGGTTGGCTAACTCCTTAGGGAGTTTCAACATCCAATCCATTTCGTTCAGCAATTAGTTGTACTAGCTAGGTTTGTCTAATTCGTTTATCCGCGTAGTTCGTTGTACTCGGTTTCTCCCAATTCGTTTATCCGCGTAACTCGCTGTACTACAATTAGGTGGGCAACCAAAAAACGTTGCCCACCCTACCACAAATTCGTTTATCCGCGTAATTAGTTGTACTCGGTTTGTCCTAATTCGCTTATCCGCGTAATTCGCTGTACTACAATTAGGTGGGCAACCAAAAAAACGTTGCCCACCCTACCAACGTTCCTAACCTCAATTAACGGTAAATTCGACTCGCCGATTAAGCGCGTTAATTTCATCTTGCGTATAGATAGCGCGATTAGCCAATTGTGGTGGCTCTCTCTTGCCTTTTCCGATAACCCTGATTTGAGTAGTGACACCGGCTTTTAATAAATAGTTTTTCACGGCATAGGCGCGTTTTTTGGAGACGCTATCACAAGCAGCATGACTACCCGTTGAATCACTGTGTCCAATCAGCGTGACTTGCGCCACGTTTTGTGTTTTGAGATAGCTGGCAAGCTGCTGTGCGGACTTTTTGCCTTTTTCATCAAGCGTCATTTTGCCATAGCCAAAGTGTACAACCGGCCGTTTTTCTGGCGCGAATCCACGCACATTGCCGAACATCATGTAATTCGGCCCGACGGGAGCATTTGAATTAGCGGCCAATACTTGTGCTTCTGAAGCCAATTGGTACACCTTTTTTGTCTTCGCTTTTGGCGGAGCCTTAGGGGTTGCTTGCGGATCTGCTATCAAATCAAGGGCTTGATTGTAATATCGAGCGGTCATTTGCCATTGCTGGCGACGGGCTGCAATATCTCCATAGACGACTTGAGTGCCCCATACCATCGTGGGCGCTCGTTTGAGCCAGCTTTTAGCCTCTGCTAATTGTCCTTGCTGCGTTAAACTGTCGGCCTTAGCGGCCGCAATTTGTGCCATACTGCGTTTTACCCCATCCAAATAGGACACTGGACAATCGAGCAGCCTATTGAGCGTGGCTAAGAGTTCTTCCAATGTTTCTAAATCATTGGCTTGTACGGCTTGTTTAACTTGCGACTCGTAGTTAGTACACTGAGCGTCATTGGTGGGAGGACTTGATGGTACTCCCTTGCTCTTGTCTGCCTTCCTTACCGGTTGTGGCAGCGGATTGGAACGTGTCGATTCTGGCGCAACAGATCGATCCCTAGACTGTGATGGCTGACTGTCACCCTTTTCTGTTGAGCTAGAACAACTGCTGGTGAGCAGAGCAACTACAAAAAAAGTAAGTAATTGTTTCATAATGATTTATCCTATACATGGTGGGTTTCCAAAATAGGTCAGCGGGGTTTATAAAACACCGGAGGTCTTATGGCTTCGACTATCTAGTGCGGAATGGCGGAAATATTCAGACCACCCCTCAGCCAACTTGTCTGAAAGCCAAAGTACGTATCAGGGCACTACAAGAAGCTCAGTAGGCTTTAGCCTACTTTAGCTTTTAGACAACGGCTTTAGCCGTTGGCGTTGGGGTGGTATGGAACAGTAGGCTTTAGCCTACTTTAGCTTTTAGACAACGGCTTTAGCCGTTGGCGTTGGGGTGGTATGGAAACTTCCGCTTTACTGTACTAGTGTCCATCCTGAAAAAGTTTAGTTTAACCCCCTGTCATTTCGACGATAGGAGAATTTTTTTTATCAACGATTTAATATTTATCAGGTTGGTCGAAATGACACGGGGATTGAGTTTCCGGATGGACACTATCTAACAATCTTAAATTCGACTCGCCGATTGAGCGCGTCAATTTGGGATTGCTTCAATTTCCAACGATTAGTCAATTTGATCGGTTCTTTTTTGCCTTTGCCAATCGTATGAAATTTGGCAGTAACACCGGCTTTTTGCAAATACTTTTTCACGGTTTTGGCGCGTTGTCTTGATATCCGGTTACAAACGCGATGTCTACCTTTGGAGTCACTGTGTCCAATCAGTGTTACCTGAGCCACCTTCTGTCGTTTGAGGTAGGCAGCCAGTCTATTTGCGGCTTTTTGGCCTGTTGGGGTCATAGAGCGCCGGCCAAATGTAAATTGTATGGGTATCAAGCGTTTTCTGGGTGCAAAGCCACGCACATTGCCACGCATCATGCCACGGCCTTCCCCGGAAGGGCTGACAACAGCATCTAGGTTGCCCACTAAGATTTGTGCCTCATAAGCCAATTGATACAGCATGTCAATAATTGAAAATTTTGGCGCTTGAGGCGTTGCTTGTGGATCTGCAACCAAATCAAGGGCTTGATTGTAATATTGAGCGGCCGCTTGCCATTGCTGGCGCTTTGCGGCAATATCACCCTGTACTGCTTGAGTTTGCCACACTATCGTGGGCGCACGTTTGATCCAGCTTTTGGCCTCTGCTAATTGGCCTTGCTCGGCTAAACGATCCGCCTTTGCGGCCGCGATTTGGGCCATGCTGCGTTTTACGCCATTTAAATAGGACACACGACAACCGCGCTGCTGGTTGAGCATGACTAAGAGTTTGTTCAACTTAGCGAAATCATTGGCTCGCACCGCTTGCTCAACCTGTGGGTGGTAGTTAGCACAAGCGGCTAAACTGAGCGAAGGCAAGGCCGTACTCAGTAGTGTGATGAACAATAGGACTTTCAGGCCTACCGAGTTCTGCGAAGGGAAAACATAAAATTGTTTTTGCATAGACATCTCCTTAACTCAATTTTACCGTTACCAGTTTAGCGCATAATTTCATAGTGTGCCACTGTGCTTGACCAACTGATAATGTGATCAACACCATTTTCATCTTGCACCGGCTTACCAAGTTGTTTGTATAATAACTGCAACAGGGTTTTTGCCGCTTCGGTGGGTATTTTTTCAAAAAGGAACGGCAATATATTATATCCTATCCCTAATTCGTCTTCTATCAATATGGCTACCAATGTTCCGTTACCGATTGGTTCTTCGGCTTCAAACTGAAAGTCATCGTCGGAATTAGGATCATAATAGACATCAGGAATAGTCAGTATTTCTCCGGCTTTGAGACGCTCTTGTTGTCCACTGTCTTGATTGGGAAAGAGTTGAGTTAATGCGGCTTGACTGTCGATATCAAACACTATTAAATAGCCGCCGCGATTGCTCAAAAAGCGCATTTGCATAATGTCACCCACTTTAAAAGTGGTCTGTGGCAGTATTATTTGCAAGTTGGCCGGATTATCACCGGCAAATAAGTTGATAGCCTGCTGGGCTGTCGTCATAGCGGGGGCTTTATCAGTCTTCTGTTTAGTTAGAGTCCTCGTCGTAACGGTTTCACCAGTATCTGGTTTCTTTTGGCTCTCCGTCATAGCTGGGATTTGGCCGGCAGAGGAATCCTTTTTAGGCTCAACAACTTGGGGTTGATCCTCGCACCAATTCCAGTCTTCAAACCGACACAAAACATCTAAGAGCTCGTTAAGGAAAGTTACCATGCCTGCTACCAAAACACAGAAAAATATCACTAATGCTTGGTTTTTTCTGGAGAATAGTCTACGCCTGTTTTTCTTCGATTCTCTGTTCATAAGGGACTCCAGTTCCAGGGGCGTTGCTCCTAGGACGTTCCTGGGGCGTTGCCCCTGGCTTTAATAATACTTACCGAAGGGGCTAAGAGCTTTAATAATACGCCCCTTAGTGGCTCATAGAAAATTTAAGTCAGCCCCAACGGGGCGATATTAATATAGCCAGGGGCAACGCCCCTGGCTGGCTTTGGGCGATATTAATATAGCCAGGGGCAACGCCCCTGGCTTTGGACTGATAGGTACTAAGGAAACCTTATAAAATCACTTTCAATCAATACGTTTTTATGATTAAATTAAACCCTTAATTCTTCGTGATTTAAATTGATTTTATAAGTCTTTTTTGCGGAGAAAAACTTTAGCCTGAAAGCCTAAAATGTTCATTCTTCATTTTTCATTTTTCATTCTTAATTTATTTGCGGCTGCCTCCCTTTCACAACGAGACGTACATTATGACAACCATCCGTGAAGAAGATTTTATTCAAAGCATTGCCGATGCCTTTCAATTTATTTCTTATTACCACCCCGTTGATTACATCAAAGCCTTGGGAGAAGCCTACGAGCGCGAAGAATCCACCGCCGCCAAAGATGCGATGGCACAAATTTTAGTCAATTCTCGCATGAGTGCCCAAGGGCAACGCCCAATTTGTCAAGATACCGGTATTGCAGTGGTGTTTCTTAAAATCGGGATGAATGTGCGTTGGGAGACGCAAAGGAGCGTCGCGGAAATGGTGAATGAAGGAGTGCGACGCGCTTACACGCATCCCGATAATGTGTTACGCGCATCTATTTTGACTGATCCGGCGGGCGCACGTCAAAATACTAAAGATAATACGCCAGCCGTGATTCATACGGAAATCGTGCCCGGTGATACCGTCGATGTCAAAGTGGCAGCCAAAGGCGGCGGCTCGGAAAATAAATCTAAATTTGTTATGCTAAATCCCAGTGATAGCATCGTCAATTGGGTGCTCAAAACCGTCCCACAAATGGGGGCGGGTTGGTGTCCACCGGGGATTTTAGGGATTGGCATTGGTGGCACGGCCGAAAAAGCGATGTTGTTGGCGAAAGCGTCGCTGATGGCCCCGATTGATATTCATCAATTGCAAGCGCGGGGCGCGTCTAATCGGATTGAGGAATTGCGTTTAGAATTGTACAACGAAATCAATAATTTAGGGATAGGCGCACAAGGTTTGGGTGGATTAACGACCGTGTTAGATGTCAAAATACTCGATTATCCCACCCATGCCGCCTCATTACCGGTGGCGATGATCCCGAACTGTGCCGCTACGCGCCACGCGCATTTTGTGCTAGACGGCCGTGGGCCGGCGAATTTAACCCCACCGAGTTTGGATGATTGGCCTCAAGTGACGTGGGAGGTGGGGGCCTTAACGCGGCGCGTGAATCTTGACACGGTAACGCTGGAAGACATCGCGCAGTGGCGGCCGGGGGAACGATTATTACTCAGTGGTAAACTATTAACCGGGCGCGATGCGGCCCATAAACGGATTGCTGACTTGTTCGCACAAAAGCGGCCGTTGCCCAAAGGCTTGGATTTTAAAAACCGTTTTATTTATTATGTAGGCCCCGTAGACGCGGTGCGTGATGAAGTCGTTGGGCCGGCCGGCCCCACGACGGCGACGCGCATGGACAAATTCACAGAAATGATGTTAGAAAAAACCGGCATCATCGGCATGATTGGTAAAGCGGAACGAGGCCCGCAAGCCATTGAAGCAATTAAAAAATATCAGGCAGTGTACTTAATGGCGGTAGGCGGCGCGGCTTATTTGGTGTCCAAGGCCATTCGCGCTGCGCGTGTGGTGGCGTTTGCCGACTTGGGCATGGAAGCGGTGCATGAATTTGAGGTGCAAGATATGCCCGTGACGGTGGCGGTAGATGCGCGTGGCGAATCGGTGCATAAAACCGGGCCCGCTCAGTGGCGAGTTATACGAATGAAAAATGAAAAATGAAAAATGAATAGTTTTTCTCCGAAAAACTTTTGCCTAAAAGTGAGTTTGTAAATGACTCATTTTTTTAATAATTCAATCACTTAACCAAGCAATTTCATTTTCACGGTTTTAAAGTACGTTTCGTCCCTCACCCATCGAGGGTGAAAGGGCCTTCCAAAAAGATAATATACCCACATTTTGGACGCAAGTATTTTGGACGCAAGGATGAAAGGATTGACGATTCAGGGACTGATTTTTCCATCAAAATTTAATGGTTATGTTATTTATACTTAGCGCGGTAACAAACTTTTAGACGAAACGCACTTCAAATCCGTGAAAAGAACAGGTCATTAAATGACCTGTAAAATTATACACTTGCTTATGTAATCTATTCATTTTTCATTTTCATTTTTCATTAGTATAATGAGAATGGTGGGCAACAAAACCCGTTGCCCATAAGCATCAACTTAAGGGAAGTTATTAATTTTCAATGAGTTTAGCAATAGCGTTTTTTGACGGCTGCCTCTAACAAATCGCCAGGCAGGGCACTTACGTACATTTTCGCGTCGGCTAAAACACACATAATACCTAAGCTATTTTATAACGACTTGTTTATATTGTGATTGCTTAAGTTGATGCGTATGGGCAACAAAACCCGTTGGTGGGCAACATAACTATCCGAGTTTCGGCATCAGTGTCCATTTGATAACCCAAGCGCCGTTGTCTATATCCAGACAAACAATGCCGCCGTTTTGGAACTTTAACATCGGCCTATCAGTCAAGCCGGTTAGCAGGAACGATGTCAGTTTTTCCATAAAGGGCAGATGTCCGACAAGCATAAGATTGTCGGTGTGGTCGATTTGTTTGGCAACGGCGGATACGTCATCTAATGGGTTTATGCCACTCGTTTTTTGGACACCGCCTTGGGGATTTAAGGCTGAGGCCAAAATGTCAGCGGTTTGTTGGGCCCTTTTTTTGCCGCTGTGCTGAATGCGCGAAACATGGAGGCCGTGTTCTTTGGCATCATTGGCGATACGCTCTACATCTGCGCGGCCTTCTTCAGAGAGACTCTGTTCAGGGTCTTTGTCTTTTGGTAGACTTTTGCCGTGTTGTACGAGAAAAAGTGCCATTTTATGACTCCTAATTCAAAAAAAGTATAATGTTTATAAAGACATACTAAATCATACGACATTTTTTAAGGGGTGTGCGGGTTTTTAAAACCCCCGTTGATATCCCAGCTTTCAGCGTGGTTTTTTAAACACCGCTGGTTTCCGGGCACCGTTGGTTTATGATTTATAAATGAAAAGCGAGTCAGATACAAATTTATGTTACAATAAAAACTTGTCGTTTTAACACTTAAGAGCATTTATGCCGGTTAAAAATATCAGCGTACATGCCCCCCATCAAGGCCTTTTTGATTTTACGGAGCAAATCGCCAGAGTTGTCCATGAAACGGGTATTCAGGAGGGACTGTGTACGCTCTTTGTTCAGCATACGTCAGCCAGTTTGGTGATTCAAGAAAATGCTGATCCTTCAGCCAAAAGAGATTTGGAACATTGGTTAAATCGCTTAGTTCCAGAGGGGGATTCGCTCTACACCCACAGACTTGAAGGTGCGGACGACATGCCGGCCCATATTAAATCGGCCTTAACAGCGACTAGCCTAGCGATTCCCATCATAAATGGTCAATTGGCACTGGGCACCTGGCAGGGAATTTATTTGTGGGAACACCGTCGCCACGGTGAGCGGCGCTCAATTGTCATTCATATTGGTAATGGGTAATGGGTAACGGATAATGGGAAGAGGGAGTGTGCTTGACACCTGATCGGTGGGCAAGCGGCTCGTACGATTTTTGGTATTTTTCAAGTCCTTGCGGCTTAGCAGCCCACCCTACGAAACTAATAAATTTGAGACGTAGGTATGGTGGGCAAGCAGGCAGTACGATTTTTGGTATTTTTCAAGTCCTTGCGGCCCACTTGCCCACCCTACGAAACTGATAACTGATAACTGATAACTGATAAAATGTGGTTTAAAAATTTACATATATTTCGTTTTTTACAGCCTTTCACTTTGTCGGCTAATGCCTTGCATGAGCAACTCACTGAGGCAACTTTTCAGCCTTGTGGCAAAATGGACATGGGTAGTATGGGCTGGGTGCCCCCATTAGGGCGTGAAAATGACTCTTTGGTACATTCCACCAATAACTGTATTATCTTCACAGCCCGTAAAGAGGAAAAAATCCTGCCCGCGTCGGTAGTGCGCGAATTCGTCAACGACAAAGTTGAAGAAATCGAAACTCAGCAAATGCGGAAAGTGCGTAAACGCGAAAAAGACGAAATTCGTGAGGAAGTGCTTTTGGATTTGATACCGCGAGCATTTACCCGTTCAACTTATCTGTCGGCCTATATTGATGTCACAAATGGTTGGTTGCTGATTGATACGCCCAGTCGTAAAAAAGCCGAAGAATTCACGAGCTTTTTGCGTCAAACATTGGACAGTTTGCCGGTGGTTTCTCCTCAATTCCTTAAAGCCCCCGCCAACGTGATGACGCAATGGCTGGTTAATAAAGATGAGTGTCCGCCCGATTTTGAGTTAGCCGATTCCTGTGTATTAACGGATATGACACAAGAAGGCGCGGTGGTGAATTGTAAACATCAGGATTTATTGGCTGAAGAAATCCAAGCTCACTTGGAAGCGGGAAAAGTCGTGACGCGCTTGGCGTTGGAGTGGAATGAGCATTTAGCTTTGGTTCTTGATAATGAATTGGTCATCAGACGTTTGCAAGTTTTGGATTTTATACAAGAACAAATCAATGATGCCAATGCCGAAACCCCATCACAACGTTTTGATACCGATTTTGGCATTATGAACTTAGAATTGGCTTCTTTGATTAAAAGGTTAATTGAAGTGTTTGGGGGAGAAGATGAGGCGGCTTATGCCAAGATGCGTTAGTTACTGTATTTAAACCTCCAAGGATTTAAAATCCAAACATAAACCAATTTTTGAAGGAGTTGGCAGGAGTCCAAACTTGAGTTTGGCAGGAGTCCAAACTTTTGCGTCGGCAAAAGTTTGGCAATTTTGGAGTCCAAACTTTAGTTTGGGGCAATAGTTATGCAGCTTCAACTGTTGGGGTTTGAGAAGGCAGCCGTGCCTGGTACTTATAAACTGACTTTTGATTATGGCGGTGACCAATTTGATACTTGATGAAGCCTCTGATCGTCAAATTTTGCAATACGCAAAAACGCCTAACTATACCATTGTCAGCAAAGATGAAGACTTTTTCCAATTAGCGAACTCACCTCAAGACAATACGCCAGCTTTGGTGTGGGTACGTTTGGGTAATTGTCGCAAAGCAACTTTGATAGCTGTATTTAGGAAAGTGCTACCCGATTTATTATAAATTTTAAAGACGCAAAAAATTGTTGAAATTAGATAGGGTTTTATGAAACTTAAAAAATAAGCATATCGGCACTTAACCTGATGAGATGGAAGAGTTTTATCAAATAAAATTTCAGCTTTGAGCAGTTTGGTTGCGTGAGTTTGCATTGGCGATTTTACACTATTAGCCACTGGCAAGGCGGTGCAACGTTGGTCAATCTAAAATTAGGTTTGATTGTAACCGTTTTTGATAGACGAAGATGAAGGGTTTGGCAAGTTTAGGTTGGGTAGAAGAACAAAACCCACCGTTTACGTTTTCACACCAGTTTGGTGGACTTAGCGGTTACTTCGTTGCGCTCTCGTTCTGTGCTAATGTGGTGGAAGCAATAAACGGTGTTTGTTTTATCTGGCTTTATCTGGCTGATTGGAGATAGCCAGGTCAATGCCATATCGTACCGCTTTTCGGTGAGGGCAACCATAAAGGATTGCCCCTACGCGACATGACGGTTTGTAGGGGCAATCCCACGTGCAAAGCCCTTAACTTAATGGCATTGAGATAGCCAGGTAGGGTGGGCAAACGTCTTTTTGTTTGCCCACCATGAATGCCTGAGATATTGGATGTTTTGGTATTTTGGGTGTTTTTGGTGGGCAACACACGTTGCCACCCTACATAGTAGGGGGCCGGCAAGCGGGCGGCACGATATTTTGAAGTCTAACCCTCGCGTCAATTTTTATTGTCACTAATTTCAATGACTTATCAATTAACTTCGCCAAAACTCGAACCAATTTGCCAGCGTCCCATTACTTTATATATATGAGACTGAGGCCCTAAGAAGGGACGTTGCAAGAAATTCCATGCGTGTGGGGACAACTTTCTTGGAAGTCTCAAATCAAGCAGTCCTCGTTCTCTTTTCGAGCCTCAAAAGACCAATTCGTTTATCCGCGCTTGTGTCGTTGTACTTTATATTCAAGGAGTTATCAATAAATTTCGGCAAAACCCGAACCTAATGAAGCGCGACAGAGGGCCATAACTTAATTTAAAAACCTCCAAAATATTTTATGGCCCTCAAAATCGAAAAGTACATAAGTTACAGTTATGTCACTTGCCATTTTTATAAATGCAACACTTTTGGTACTGGTATCGATATGAAAAACCCAGTATCATGCGCCCTTTTTTTCGGGAGGGATATTGGGTGGTGGTGGTTGGGTGTTAAAATCAACGAGGGCGGTTTTGGTTGCGAGTAAACTAGGCAATCACAATCACTCCATATAATAGCCAAGTAGGGTGGACAAGCGGACGGCACGATATTTCATTTAGGCGACTTTCTATCCGCTTAGCAGTCCCACCATTTTAGGGATGACAACGGAAAATATTTTGAAGTCTAACCCTCGCGTCAATTGTTATTGTCAATAATATCAATGACTTATCAATAAATTTCGCCAAAACCCGAACAAATTTACCAGCGTCCCATTATTTTATATATATGAGACTGAGGCCCTAAGAAGGGCCGGAGCAATAAATCACCTAACAAAGGGAAATGCCACCGACACTTTCCCCGTTACCTCCCCCCTTTCCGTTGAGGGCGTTTTGAGGGCCGCGGCGCGAGCAATTCGTTTATCCGCGTAATTCATTGTACTTTATTATCGAACAAATTACTTCACTCAAAAGACCAATTCGTTTATCCGCGTAATTCGTTGTACTTTATTATTCAATGACTTATCAATAAATGTCGCCAAAACCCGAACCAATTTGCCAGCGTCCCATTACTTTATATATATGAGACTGAGGCCCTAAGAAGGGCCGGAGCAATAAATCACCTAACAAAGGGAAATGCCACCGACACTTTCCCCCGTTACCTCCCCCCTTTCCGTTGAGGGCGTTTTGAGGGCCGCGGCGCGAACAATTCGTTTATCCGCGTAATTCGTTGTACTTTATATTCAATATTTCGCCAAAACCCGAACCAATTTGCCAGCGTCCCATTACTATATATATATGAGACTGGGGCCCTAACAAAGGCCGTTGCAATAAATCACCTAACAAAGGGAAATGCCACCGACACTTTCCCCGTTACCTCCCCCCTTTCCGTTGAGGGCGTTTTGAGGGCCGCGGCGCGAACAATTCGTTTATCCGCGTAATTCGTTGTACTTTATATTCAATATTTCGCCAAAACCCGAACAAATTTGCCAGCGTCCCATTACTATATATATATGAGACAGAGGCCCTAAGAAGGGCCGGAGCAATAAATCACCTAACAAAGGGAAATGCCACCGACACTTTCCCCCGTTACCTCCCCCCTTTCCGTTGAGGGCGTTTTGAGGGCCGCGGCGCGATCAATTCGTTTATCCGCGTAATTCGTTGTACTTTATTATCGAACAAATTACTTCACTCAAAAGACCAATTCGTTTATCCGCGTAATTCGTTGTACTTGGTTAAGGTGAAATTTTAGTCAAATTTTAGTCATATTAGTACAACCTATTTAGTCTAATTAAGAATTCAATGAATCATGGGCATTCATCTCAATCCCCCATTCGTTTATTCCCAAATTCGTTGTACTCGTATATTATGCAATTTCTGGAGGGCTAGTTATACTTTATAACAATATTTGAAACCAGCGCGTCAAGGTACGCATTGATTGGCGAGCATGTCCCTACCATGAACAAGTACGATGCCGAATACTGACTTTGTCCGCCCCGTTTTTGTGCGCCAGCGTAGGAATAGCGGTTTTAACGTGGGGCTGGCATTAGTATTTCGCTAATGGGTGACTTGCCTTAATCGATACATAACTGTTAGTGTATAAAATTGATAAGGAAAACCAAAAAATTCCAACCGCAAAATTTTCAGCCAGTGAACGAAGGGCCGCGCAATACTTAGCAGATAAAGGCCATAATGTGGTATTAAGGTTGCCTGTGAATACACAAGTGGGCGTTAGGACATCGGATTTGCTTGTGGATGGTGTTCCCTACGATGTTTATACACCTAAAACAATTAACCCCAATCGTATCATCTCTGCGATTGCTAAAAAAAATTCACAAGCGCAAGGTATTGTGTTAGATTTAACCGAAACTGAAGTGACACCAAACCAATTGGGTAACGTATTAGAACGAGTGCAAGGGGCAGGTGCCACAAATATTTATGATATTGTTATCATTGGAAAATAATTGATATGCCAAGTCTTACTTGTGGATGTGGGGAAATTTTACATTACGGTGAAATTCCATGTCCAAATGAATGGTTATTTATTTCAGACGTTGAATTTGATAAATTTTCGGGTGCCGTGGATGCTGAAGAAATCTATAAAGCCATGAAAAGTTTAATCAAATGCGGACGTTGTGGCACGATGTGGTTTTTTTGGAACGGTTTTCAAGCAGAACCACAACAATACGTTCCACAACCAAAATGGCATTTATCAAATCAAAAGAACAATGAATTGAAAACACGGAAAAAAATGATGGGATAATGTTTGCGTCAATCCATTTCTTCCTAAAAGAAATTGTACTAAGTACTCGTGCATGTATTAAAAAAAATAAATCTAACAAAAAGCAGTTACTTTTTTATCCATAATACTGTAAAACTCTTGCACGGGTACTTATAGTTAACTTATGGAAGGCGACTTAATACTTTATAACGATATTTGAAACCAGCGCGTCAAGGTACGCATTGATTGGCGAACCTGTCATACCATGAACAATGAATGGGTACGACGCTGCAATACTGACTGACTTTGTCGGCCCCTCAGTGCTCCAGCGTAAGAATAATTCTTGCGTAAAATGGGGTTGGCGTAGCGACTACGGAGCATTTAGGTAACTTGCCCTACGTTGTGCAGATTATACCGGGTATGGTTATTGTAAAAACTGTTCATTTACCATTCCTATTTTTTTAAGGAGGATTAAGAAGTGATGAACACTTCAATATTTAAAGTGCCGACATATGCTTTTTCGGAAAAAGCTATGAATATTTTGCTAATTCATGGCTTCGGATTGTTGTTTGTATTGGCTTTTTCTAGTGTAAATGCTGTTTGTGAGAAAAATGAGGTAACTGAGTCAGTAGGAGTTGCTATGTCATTTGGGTATCCAGTGTCAGAGCAGCTACGTCAAGACAGTGAAAATGATGAAGGCTGGTATGTTACACAAGATTTTCAGGATTCTCGTTTTCATTACAATTGCTCTTTCAATGAAGAGAGCAAGGCATATACTTGCTACCAGGAGTTCAAACCATATCGGCACTTGGGAGAAGATTGGAGTTTTGCCGGCGATAGTGGTAGCGGAGGTAAATCAGTTGTTGCAGTTGCAAATGGTTGCGTAATCAATAAAGGCGTAAGCTGTAAAGCTGGAGCAACAGATAAGGCTTTTTGTCAGATTAAAAAAGGCTGGGGATGGGCAGGCTATGTTGTGTTAAAACATTATTTGCCTAATGGTTCATACATTTATAGTTTATATGGACATCTTCAACCTCAAAGTTTGCCCTCCGAAGGAACATTCATCCAAAAAGGGAAACCTTTTGCTCGTCTTGCGACTGATGATGAAATGGATATCTATACAGAGTTTGGTGCTCACTTACATTTTGAGATGCGTGATGCTGAAGTTGGTTATGATAATGGTAGCGGATATGAAAAGTGGGAAGCAGAAACTACCGATGGATATAATATAAAAGGATATTATGATCCAACCGATGTCCATGTTTATAAACTTGTCTCATCATTACCTTTTGGCGGTAAAACTCTGAAGGCGTTTTATTTGAGTAAAGAAGTAGCAGCAATTCCTGATGGGCTTGAGGATGCAGACAATAACTCTCTTCTTGGGTTCATAGATATTGCACTTTCCAAGAAAAGTTATGAAGATTTTCTTTGTACTTTTCCTGATGTAGAGAATTTGGAAAGAGGCGAATACAAGGATGCGATAAATACATTATGCACAGAAGGGATCATTAAAGGCTTTGGTAATGGTACTTTTGGTCCTAACCAAAATGTTACAAGGGCACAGTTTTCAAAAATTGTGATCTTGACAAAACTGGTAGATGAGAAAGGAGTTACTTCTGGTTATCTTCCTGATACTCAGCCTACGGACAATATAAGTTGGGAAAAAACATTATTGGAAATTAATGCTGATAATGAGAAAGAAGAACTAAAGGCGTTTTTTGAGGACGAAATCAGTAATCAAAATAAGCCTTTTGGTGGATTTATAGATGTTGATCATGACCTGTGGTATTTTGAGTATGTGAATACATTAGGAGCACTTGGAACCGTCCAAGGATATGGGCTCAGTGAACAGGATTGTCAAGATTATTTTTCTAGTGATTGGGATAATTGTCAAAAAAAGTTAAAAGAATTTGCAAAACTCAGAAAGAATCAATCACAGGAGGACACCTGTAAAATTTTGAGAGTGTCTGATAGTGATTGTGAAAGGCTAGAGCAGTTAAAGGGGCGAAACCAATTTAAACCGGAAAATCCCATAACAAGAGCTGAAATGATAAAAATGGTATTAAAAGGGATTGTTGGATTAGAAGATATTCCGAATAGGGATCAAGCTCAACCTCAACGTTGGTCTTTTCCTTATATGGAATGTGCATTGGACAAAACCCCAGTCGGAAAGGGAACAAAGCAATTACTGTTACTTGATTACAACACGGAAGATGAGATGGTAAAGATGGGATATCAACACGCCACACGAGCCGAAACAGCGTATGCTGTACATAGAGTGCGTCAGTTATGTGGTGATAACTTAACAATTTGTGGACAAAGGTGCAATAGATGAATGCCTAATGTCGCAAATGAAAACCAGAATGAAATTAGACTTGTCCCTTTATCAGCTAATTTATTGATTTTATTTATTAGATTTCAAAAAAATACGTTATTTAGGGGCAAGTTCTATTGTTTAACTTGTTTTAGGAAAATTGCATTATGGATGGAATGAAATTGTTTTTTTTTAGATGGAAGTTCTTTTTCTCGGTTGGTTTACTAATGATAGCTCTGTTTCCTTTTGCAGCTTACAGTATTTGCATAGGTAACGACTATGATCAGCATTTAGCACCGTTCGATGTTGAATTGCCGAAAGTTACAATTGAGAATATACCCTCAAGCATTGAGCCAGGAGAAATAATTTCTCTGACGGCAAAAGAAGTTATTGACAGTAGAGGCTATCCTGCATTTTATTGGTGTGTAAATTCAGGGCATTTTTTATATGACTCGGACTCACCAGATTTCAGAACCGTCAAATTTGTTGCACCACTAGATTCAGGGAATACAGTCAAACTTTATGTCCGTTTAAGCGATGGGTTAGGCTATGTTCATACCAAGGAAATCATTTTTGATGTGTTAATGCCAACTACTATCATCCTTGATAAGAATATTGGAAAACTTGGCGTTACCCCACCTGACGGTTCTTCTGTCGATTTGACGACTTCAGGTACAATCTTACTTGATGGTCAACCTATCCAAGCCAATTGGACATCAAACGGTATCACCTTTAACTTTTACGAAGTTACTGGCAAAACATTTGACTCTTTCTGGCAACCTGTAGAATTGGAAATCCACGATACCAACGGGCAAGAAATATATTCAGGCTGTTATCCTTTCAAAGACGTTTGCGTGGGTAGTTGGTACACTCGCCCAGTGATGAAACTCTGGAAAGAAGGCATTATCCAAGGTTATGGGAATGGAAAATCAGGTGTTTTCAGTCCCCATAATTCGACCCTCCGTGCTGAGCTTGTTGCAGCGACAGTACGTGCCAAAGAATTAGGTAACACACCCGCACCCCTAACAGTCAATCCTTTTGTTGATGTTAACATAAATGATTGGTTTGCAACCTATGTGCAATATGCTAAAGATACAGGACTTGTTCAAGGCTGTGATCCTGATAACAACCTTTTTTGTCCGGTTGATCCTATCAGTCGTGCCGCGGGTACAAAAGTCGTTGTTGCAGCTTTCTTGAATGATACATTGGCAGCTTTTGAAAACGGTGAACAACCACCCCGTTTATTCTTAGATATCAATGACCAGAATGAGTGGTATTATCCATACATCTATGCCGCTGAAGTCGAAAAGGTGGTGGGTGGTTATTCTGATGGCAACTTTAAACCAGAACAAACCATGACTCGCGCCGAAATGGCAAAAATCATTTGTCTAGCGGCCTTCGGTGCCGAGGAATGCTCAGACATGGGTGAAATCACCGGCCGTCCCTTCATTTTTGCCGTGACACCAGAAATCGCCACGCTGAATGAACCCACCGTATTCACCGTCGTTGGGCTAAATCTCAGTGACGCAATCGACTTTGAACTGGCCGACTGTGCCAATGTAACGCCTATAGCGGGTGGCACTGCGGAAGAACGTTTGTTCCAATGCACCCCGAGCAATACGGGTGGGGCTAAAGACGGTGTGCTTGAATATGGGGCCAATCAGACGGTTTTCACCGTTAACGTCCAAGAACAAGTCGCGCCAAAAGTGACTTCAGTGACACCATTAACGGCAACGCTTAACCAACAGACGACATTTACCGTTATTGGTAGTGACTTACCGGATAACCTGGCCTTTTGGATTGCCAATTGTGATGGGGTAACTGCACTCAGTCGTAGCCCTGAACAACAACAATTCCAATGCACACCGACTAATGGCGCAACCGGTTCTCAACAAGGTATCGTGAAAGACGCATCAGGCGCGAATCAACTCAAAGTCTTTTTTGTGGATGTGGTAGCACCCGTGAGTGAACCACCAATTGAGCCGCCACCAACAGATGAACCGCCTGTAGATGAACCGCCTGTGGATGAACCGCCTGTGGATGAACCACCTATAGATGAACCGCCTGTGGATGAACCACCTGTGGATGAACCACCACCAGATACAGGATGTACGCCTTCAGTGGATCGTGTCTCGCCATTGACAGCAACGATTGATGAATCAGTCACGTTTACGGTTTATGGGAGTTGTTTGCCAGAAGCCACTGCTTTCTTTGTGGGAAGATGTAAAGATGTGACTGCTTTAGGTGGCACTGAGACACGACGACAATTCCGTTGTGTACCGAGTTATTCTGTAGGTATCCAAGATGATGGTGTCGTTAAAGACAAATCTGGTGGTACGGTACTCGATACTTTTAGCGTTAATGTTGAATGGGGTACGCCGAGAGTGACTTCTGTCACACCAACATCAGCAAACCTTGACGAACCGACAGAATTTATTGTCAGAGGTACAAGTTTGACGGATGAAATTGCATTCTGGATTGGAGAATGTGAAGGTATGGAAGTCCTCTATCGAGAAACTGAGGAGCAAAAATTCCGATGCACGCCAAGTTGGACGACGGGTACTAAAGAGGGTATCGTCAAGGATAAATCAGGCGGTGATGAATTATATCCTTTTAGTGTGCATGTGTATTAAATAAAGTAGGTAAGGTGGGTTTCGCTTAATTCTATCCCCCTTCCAGGTCTCGTGCAAGGTTCGCCTTGCACTCCTGAGACCGTTATTCGTATTTATGAACAGGCGTATGATTACCCACCTTACTTCTATTCGTGTGCATCCAGCCTATAATCTGAATCAGGATTAACAAAAATTAACCGAAGTACAACGGATACTCGAAATAAACGGATAAAGACAATGGTTCATCCTTAATGGCACGCACGATAATAAATAGGAATTAAGCGTTGGGCTGGAAGAGTCATTAAGAAATCAAAAAGAGCCTTATCCGTTTATTTCGCGTATCCGTTGTACTCCTCATTGTGAAAATGAGCGAACCATTCATCTCAAACGCCTAAAAATCACCCACCATTTTCGGACAAAACAATGATCGCTGAAAACGAAGCCGAAGAATATCAACTCGCTGAGCAAAAAAAGCAGGTTTATTTAACGAGGGTTAATCAACTGTTTGGCGACATCAAAACGTGGCTTAAGGATGCTCCACTACACGTTGAGCAACAAGACATTGAAATTAGGGAAAAATTCACCGGGCCTTATACCGTGCCCTTATTGTCAATCAGCACCCAAACTGGGCAAACCCTTGCTGAGGTGAAGCCAAGGGGCGCGTATGTGATTTTGGCAGAAGGTTTGGTTGATGTTGAAGGCGGGTTTGGGAGAGAACACATCACGTTCATGGTAGATGGTGGCCCCTATAGCTACCGGCATAAGCCTGAAGACACCACTCAATTTACTAAAAAACAGATGTTTGAAGGCATCGGTAACGATGGTTGGTATTGGGTGGAAGAAACTATCGAGGAGAAAACGCATTTTATCAACAATAAAAACGCGCTATTTGATGTGATAACTCAGGTGAGCCACTATGAATTCTAATCCACTCCAGCGCGTATGGGTTGCCCACCAAGCGTCAAGAGATGCTTTGAAAGTAACAAAACTAACCCTCACCCATGACGATAAAGAGACATTACTGTTTCATACCACTTTTGAGTCGCAAAATCCAACCGAGGCAAAACAAGTTATTGAGGATAGCCTCAAAGAAGTAGAAGATTTATTTGTGTTATCTTTGTGGGCAACATTTGAACGTTTTCTCAGAAGTTATTTACAACAAAAAGGGGCAACGTTACAAATGACTAAACCTGCGGCTTTAGCCCATCCGATGTATGCGTATTTTTGTGATGAAGTCGAATTTTGGAAAGCTAACCAAATGTTAGACTTACTCAAAAAAAGCTTATTCTCCACCTATCCACATCTGATTGGGCAAGCCAAACAAACCTTAGAATATCGAGATTGGGTTGCTCATGGTAAAAATCCCAATAACGATCCTTCATCAAATATAACAGCACGTTTTGCTTACAAAATTCTGAATGAAATTGTGGAAACGCTGTTATTAAATTAGCCTAATAATCCAAAAAAAGTCCAAACTAAAGTCCAAACTAAAGTTTGGACTCCGTCAACAGTGGAGGAAAACTCATGTTTAGAAAAAAACCACTCGCGCAAGCGATTGCCATCGCGCTTGCGACACCTTTGACGGTTTATGCAGCTAACGATCCCGTTTGCATTGGCAGTTTCTTTGAACAAAGCGAAGAAGTCCCGGATGTAACGCCACCGACAGTTAGGCTTATCACTAACAAAATGCTCCAGCTAAAAGCCGGAGAAAGCCTGATTGTTTCCGTTGACTACAGCACAGACGGTGATATGCCGAGTTTTTTTTCATGTGTTGATAAAGGGCAATTAGTCGCCGAGGCTGATGATTTCAGTCAACTCAAATATACCGCGCCTCCGTATATAAAACAAACCCAGATTATCCGCTGGGGAGTACAAGTCAGCGATAACTTAGGCTATGTTGGCGGAGATAGTTTGCTGCTGCGTTTAGTTGCCAGTGGCACCGCTAATCCCTACATCATTGTAGGTACTGACGACAACAAAATCCTTATCTACTCGCCTACCGGCAACTTAGAAAACGACATTGCTGCCATAGCTCAACAACTCGCCGCCATTGACTCAGACGAGGACGGTTTAGATGAAATTGTTGTTGATGATGGCCGTACCATTGCCGTTTACGAATTAAATGGTGAAAACAGCGAACCGCCATCCCTTGAGAGTATTTTCTATGTCAAAGCCGATGTGAACGGAGACAATGTTGATGAAACTATCGAAGGCTCACAAGAAGCTAATGAAGTCAGCGTTGATGGTACCCCCTTTTCGGTTTTTATGGATGAAATAGAATCAAGCACACAAACTCGTCGAGCGCTTCGTGATGACGACGATGATGACGACGATGATGATGACGATGATGAAGGTAAGAAAGCTAAAAAGCCGTCCAAAAAGGATAAGTCATTAAAAGATGACGACGATGATGACGATGATGATGACGATGATGACGATAATGACGACGATGATGACAATAGCAATGGCAACAGTGATAAAAAGGTAACTATATGTCACATACCGCCCGGTAATCCGAGTGCGGCGCATTCTATTACTGTGTCACAAAAGGCCTATGAAAATGCCCATAAAAAACAGGGTGATACATTAGGGCCCTGTGGCGGTGATGATGACAACGGCAACAATAATAATACTATCTACGGTGTGAATGTTGCGGCTGCTGACTTAAACGGCGATGGTAAAGCTGAAATCGTTGCGGCAATGGCGAGCAATGGCAGCCGCATAGAAGTCTACACAGGTGATGGACAACTGTTCAGCACGTTTGAGGCTTTTAATAGTAATAATGGTGTGTTGGTAACGACAGGAGATATCAATAACGACAACAAAGCGGAGATTATCGCGGCTGAGCCTAACGGCACTGAAATAAGGATTTTTGATGCCAACGGTCATCAAATTGATAGTTTCCAAGTCAGCGGAAGTATTATTAGTTTAGCGTTTGGCAAAGGCGTTATCGAAGCCGTCACGCCTCCAGCGCCCGTTGAACAGCCCGATACGCCACCAGACGATACCTCGCCAGTCGATAACGATACACAGCCAGACGATACGCAACCGTCTTCGGGAACACAACCTTCTTCGGGAACAGAGCCGTCTTCAGGAACACAACCGTCTTCAGGAACACAGCCGTCTTCAGGAACACAGCCGTCTTCAGGAACAGAGCCGTCTTCAGGAACACAGCCGTCTTCAGGAACACAGCCGTCTTCGGGAACGCAACCCGTACCGGCCGAACAACCTGAGAAACCCTCAGAAGAAACAGCCGAGGCACAATATGAATAAGCCGATGAGGCCGTTATAGAAGAACTAGCCGGATCGCCAGCTTGCACTACAACAACGATTAATAAGAGTTGTAGAGGCGAAGGAAAAACCTTCACCCACGCCCACATCGGAAAAGATGTGACTGTCTCCAACCTGGTGCTACAGGGCAACATTACCAACCAAGGCCTCGTGGCAAACACGACGATTTTACCCGATGCCACATTCAAGGGCGGTAAAATGACCGGGCGTATCACCAATCAGGGAACCATAAAGGATGTCACCTTTGTTGGACAGTCTCTGAAAGGTGGCTATCTCGCCGGTGATATTACCATCAACAGCGACACCAACGCCGGGTTAGGCCTATTAGAAAATATCACCTTGCGGCCTCACACCAAACTCAAAGGCGGTTTATTCCTCACTGGCTTTGTGACAGCAGGCCAGGCGGATAGCCACGCGGATAACAAGGCCTTGATAGAAAAGGCCTCTATCCAAAAAGGCACTGAACTGTCTTATGTCATTATCGGCAAAGACTGTCGTGTGGCGAAAGGCGTAAAGATAGGCGCAGGCGTCCGCTTTGTCAGCAATGACTTGATTCCAGAAGAGGCCGACTTGACGGTCGCGTTGTTGAAACCCTTTGCCGAAAATAGCCCAGCCGCGATAGACATGAGTACCGATATCGTCACAAACGACAACGCACCCAGTCTCTTATCACAAGTCAACGAAATAGCTATACTCAACGACAATGATTGGCAACTGACGCAAAATGACAACGGTCAACTGCAACTAACGATTACAGATATCAATTATGATATCAATTATGCCCTAACACCTGAGCGCGTCAAGCAAGCCAAAGCCAATCAAGCCAAACTCACCCTCAATCGTGACGGCAGCGCCACCTTTGTGACAAAACCGGGCCGAGAAATCACCGGCCAACCCGTTATCCAGAACCCGTCGGCCTTAGAAGAAGCCGTGGCACCGTTAGATATTAAAGACGTGAGATGGCAAAAGAATGGCCTGTTGACGGCCAAGTTGAAAGAAGGCCGAGTCGTCGCTCGTGCGGATATGGCCGCCAAGCGGGTAAGCGATGACGAACCAGTAGGCCTATTTGAGGCCGAAGGCTCCGCCTCAAAACGTCTCGTCTTTGTCGATAAAAACGGCCAAAAGCGTGAACAACTCATTCATCCGTTTTGCGCTGATCCAGAAGCGTTGCATGATCATCAGGCTAATGTGCAAGAAGAGACTGATTTGGAATTAGCCCATAATGGCACTGTCTCCTTCACAATTGAAGGTAAACGCTATCACGGCATTTTTGACTATGTGGTGCATCCAAGCAAAGAAGGTGACAGATCCGAAAAGGGTGAACTTGATATCACGCCCATTGTGGAAGAAGGCAAAACGGTTGGCTTTACAGTGACTTACCCAACAGGTGAGACACAAAGGTTGTGGTTGATGGGTGACGCGAATCCTTAACTGTTGTTGCACCGCTTCGCTTAGGTGAAAGTGACAGCGGTGCGCGTCAAGGTAAAATAGAAAAGGTGAGAAGAAATTCTCACCTTTTTTTATTTCTTTTTAAATAGAGTACAACGGATTAGAGGAATAAACGGATTGTTGAGTGGCGGTTTTTAAATAGGGCGCATTCCCATTTTCACGGACAAGTACAACGGATACGCGTTCCGAAACGGATAATATTCAATTATAGGCTATTTTTGAAAAACAGCATTGTTTGTCAGTACCCAGATACGTCACGATAGCTTTTAGCTTTCTGACTGTAAAGAAGACGAGGTTATTTTTAGAAAAGTCCCTTATCCGTTTATTTCGCGTATCCGTTGTACTAGAGAGACAGTAGTAGTCAAGATTGATAATGACCCTTTTTTTGGGAATGCGCCCTTTAAATTTTCTGTTTCCTAACTTGAAGTGTCGGTATGCCCCTACAATTGTTTTGGAGTCCAACGCTTCTTGCCGCTTTCAATTGGAATCCAACGCTTGCCGCTTTCAATTGGAGTCCAAAGCTGAAGTTTTAGCTTGGGGATTTATCCCCAAGCAATATTACTCGTGCGCCGGGGAGAGTTAGTCTGCTTTATAGCATTTTGCAGATTGAGTGAAATACAAAGCGATAACATACTCAACCCCGATAGGGGTTGAATGTGAATAGCCCCAGGTGAAACCTGGGGGAGGAATTAACACCCACAAACAACCCCGATAGGGGTTGAATGATAGGAAGAAATAACCTAGGTTTAGCCCTTTTTTATATTTAACCAAATCGGGAAATGCTATAGCAGACAGTAGCTCTTAGCTTGGGGATTTATCCCCAAGCAATATTACTGTAATTGACTTGCCAGATACTGACACTTATGTAAATACGCGTTGCCTCGCTTCGTGGCAGACATTTCCAACCTCGATTGGGAACGAGAAGAAAAAAATTAGGTAGACTGGTATATAGCCTGACAGGTTTTTTTTGAAACCTAACAGGTTTTTTCGACGATAACGAATTTTTTCGCACTAACGTGATTGATATTTTAAATATCAATGGGTTATAAAATGACTCGTTATATCAATTCTTAACTGATAATGGCTTAATTCTCAATCAGCTAAGAACAAAACCCATAAGCTGTACTGATTCATTCCAGTTGAAGGCCCACAAATATTCTGTTTTACCCTATTAATGCTAAGGGTTTAATCTGAAAAAATACCTTTTTAATCAACTAATTGTCAGCAAATAATTGATTAAGATATTATTTATATAACTTATTGAAAAGTCGAACTCACGTCACTAATTAACCTGAACTCAAATAACATGATAATCGCTGAAAACGAAACCGAAGAATACCAACAAGCCGAACATAAAAAAACAGGTTTATTTAACCAGAGTCAATCAATTGTTTGGCAATAATTGGCTAAAGGATGAGGCACGAGTAGAACAGATTGAAGTCACGGAAAAATTCACCGGCACTTATACGGCTCCTGCTCTGTTGATTAGCACCCCAACTGGGCAAAAACTCGTTGATATTAATCCGGGGGGTGCATACACTCTGATGGCAGAAGGCCTTCTTGATGTAGAAGGCGGGTTTGGAAGGGAGCACATCATGTACATAGTAGAGGGCGGCCCTTATATTAACAAACCGGCTACTGATGACAAGAACAAACTCATTAGACAACCAACCTATAAAGACATTGATGACGATGGTTGGTATTGGATAGAAGAAACTCTCGAAGACAAAGCGCATTTCTTAAATGACAAAAACGCGCTACTTGATGTTATAACTCAGGTGAGCTATCATAAATATAAATCAGAATGACAAAAACTTGAGCATTTGGCGACAGACAAATTTAACACCCCAGCCAGCATATCATTCCACCCCAAAAAAGATGGAGATACACTGTACGGATCGTCGCTTAGGCATTTCCAAGCAGAGTTTGGGAACGAAAAAAATATGAATGAAAGTGATTTGAATAACGCCCCCTTTTTAGAAGAATCCCACCATAAGAGTTCACGTAATCACAGTTATTTTCAAATGAAGCTAGGCGCGCGTTTATTGGCACTGGATAAGTTTACGGTGATGTCGGAGTTAAGCCTCAATGCCACACAGTTTGCGGAATTAGAAACAAATAATCCCCCTGCCTTTGGTAAAGCCGTCGTCTAATAGCTGAAGTGCCCTAAAGGGCACTGAAGACTCAATGCCATATCGTTTGCTTAGAAAAAAATCCTGAATTTACCAGTCCCCTTTAGGGGACTTTAGCTTTGAGACAACGGCTTTACCAAAGGCTCTTTCTCGTTTATTTCTTAACTTAATGGCATTGAGTTAAGCCTAGACATCAGTGATTTGGATAAAAAAGCTCAATTTAATTTGAAAGAATCCGCTCAGGAAGTTCGTGCTGATCTATGTTTATACCCAAAGCAAAAAATCAACCGTTTACAAGATATTATCAGAATGTCTGAAATGCCTTTATCAGCCATTGAAATAGTGTCACCAAGACAAAGTGTCTTTGATATTACCGAAAAATTTAAAATTTTCTTTGAATTGGGTATCAAATCCTGTTGGTTAGTCGAACCCATTACCGGTGTCATAACGGTTTTTTCTTCACCTGATAAAGCACAAACGTTTAGCACAATCAGTGACGAAATACTAGATATTCGACTGCCTATTCAATAAATTTTTGATTAAAAAAAACCGTTTCCTGTACACCACCAATTGTTTTGGAGCAGGAGTCCAAACTTTAGTTTGGCAAGACTCTAAGCAACCCCTTCGGGGTTGTGGCCCCCCCCACGGTTCAGGTTTCCCTAGGTTTTACCTAGGGCTATTATCTCGCGTAGTTCCCCAGGTTGCACCAGTTGCTCTTATCTCGCGTAGCGAGTTACTGCGTTTCATATTCAACCCTTTCAGGGTTGTCGTGGTTGGTTCGATTTTCCCCAGGTTTTCCTTAAGCTATTTATATTCAACCCTTTCAGGGTTGAGGCCTACCGGCACCTTTTCCCCAGGTTTTCCTTAAGCTATTCATATTCAACCCTTTCAGGGTTGAGGCCCACCGGCACCTTTTCCCCAGGTTCCACCTGGGGCTATTCATATTCAACCCTTTCAGGGTTGTCGTGGTTGGTTCGATTTTCCCCAGGTTTTCCTTAAGCTATTTATATTCAACCCCGTAGGAGTTGAAGCATCGAAAATTTTAGGGAAAAGGGCCATCAATCAAATCGAGTTAATCAATTCGCCAACATGGCCCCCAAAAAACCGCTTATTCAAGACATTGTAAGGTGGTGCTGCTAAGCACTCGGAACTCAAAAAATACCACAAGCTTAGCTGCCCACCATCTTGGCTAATTACGCGGATAAGCGAATTAGGATAAACCGAGTAGTACAACGAATTACGCGGATAAGCGAATTAGGATAAACCGAGTAGTACAACGAATTACGCGGATAAGCGAATTAGGATAAACCTAGTTAGTAGTACAGCGAATTACGCGGATAAACGAATTAGGATAAACCTAGTAGTACAGCGAATTACGCGGATAAGCGAATTAGGATAAACCGAGTAGTACAACGAATTACGCGGATAAGCGAATTAGGATAAACCGAGTAGTACAACGAATTACGCGGATAAGCGAATTAGGATAAACCGAGTAGTACAACGAATTACGCGGATAAGCGAATTAGGATAAACCTAGTAGTACAACGAATTACGCGGATAAGCGAATTAGACAAACCTAGCTAGTACAACTAATTGCTGAACGAAATGGATTGGATGTTGAAACTCCCCAAGGAGTTAGCTAACCAATTCGACGATGAAAGTCAAAGAATATGAGGAGAACAAGAAAGTGGAGTACATGAATCATATTGAAAGAAGAGGTATTGATAAAGGCCGTGCCGAGGGCTAGGCCGAAATGCTAATCCGTTTACTGGAAGAAAAGTTTGGCCTAGTGGACAAGGACACGCAAGCGACAATTTACCGAATGGACGAAAACCGTTTACTTGAGTGTGCCAAACGCATCTTTACGGCACCGACTTTGGGAGAAGTCATTGGACAATCAGGTGTTGGGTAATTGCTAATTGGTCAATAATTACAAGGATTGTATTTTATAAGGAATTTGCTTATGAAAGGATTGTTGATGAGAGCGTTTTGAGGTGCGACTCAAATTTCATGAAAATTTTTAAGTGTTCCACTTGTCCTTTTATAAGTTTTTATGGAAAAGGGCCTTCAATAAAATCGAGTTAATCAATTCTCTAACATGGCCCCCAAAAAACCGCTTTAAAAAGACACCTTAGTCTTTTTAATTTTCAGTTATTCAATGCAATAACTACAAGGATTGTATTTTATAAGCCAAGGTTTTGTCGATCTGGCGGTTTTCTTGGACGTCTAAAATGTCCGGAGTCCAAGATTTATCTTGGACGTCTATTTATTCACTATTGGCTTTTTTGAAATGATTTTTCTGAACATCTATATGTAATGTTTTGAGCCGTTCTATACTAATGAAAAGTTAAAAATGGCAATACCGCAAAATTATGCGGAAAGGCCGCTTTTATTCATTGAAAAATAAATAACTTAGGTTGCGCTCGTGTGAAAAATGATTAAATCACTGATAATACTATAAATTTTTATGAATTTTATGACAAGTTTGCCTGTTGTCATTTTCACAGATTTGAGGTATGTTTCGTCTAAGCGGGTAAACAAAAGTCTTTTTGAGGCTCATAACGAGCGGTTTGTGAGTCGCTTTTGCGACGACTATAAACCGTCTAAAGATTTATGTTGGATGTCCAAGATAAATCTTGGATTCCTTGTCCAAGATAAATCTTGGACTCCTAGATAAATCTTGGACTCCTCTTTTCTGAGTCGCTAAAGCGACTACTACAAACGGGTTTTCTTATGAAAATAGTTTGTGCATAGATAAATTGGGGCTGCGTTGTTCAAAGTTGGCTATCCGTTCGCGCAAAGCACTGATCGTATTTGCCGTGAGCGGCGCGTGTCTTTCGTCTTCTACGGAGCCACCAAGCCAGTCGGCTATTTTTTTTGCATTGTTTAGCATTAATTCAAACGCAACTCGCCCACCAAAAGGCCCCGGTAAGCGCATGAATAACGCTAAGCCGGGCGTGCTAAACTCAAGCATTTGCTGGGGATTAAAAGTCCCAGGTTCAACCATACTGGCAAGACTAAACACCGCTTGTCGGACTTTTATCTCACCAATCCCGTAGTGGTGAAAAATATTCATGTAGCCGTGTTTCAGTCCTAAGTCCTCTAACACCGTCAAAAGGTCGGTCCCGGCAAATCCGGATTCTCGTTGTGCAACCACATACAACACAATGATCATTTCAGATTTTCTTTCCGCCTTTTTGGGAGGTGGAGCAGGAGGCTTTTTAGCCGGCGAGTCGGGGATATTTTCAGCCGGTGAGAGCGTCTTGGTTTCGGGTGTTTGAACCGATTTATTAACGGTGGGTGACTCAAACAACGGGTTTGGTTTTTCGGCCGAGTCAGGCTCAATATGATTGTCCTCAAAATAGCGATCAGCATATAAATCGTGTTCTGGGCGATCTGCCATCTCGGCCGATTCGTGCTTGCGACGACGCTTGCGTCTTAAATTCAGCAGCACAATAGCACCGACGATGATAACAACAGTAACTGTGATACCTAAAATGAGAAACAGGTTGTTGTTCATAAACTCACACCTTTACCATGTCTACCGCCATATCAATATCGACTGCAACTAGGCGTGAGACTCCCGCTTCTTGCATGGTTACGCCTATGAGTTGATCGGCTATTTCCATAGTAATTTTGTTATGAGAAATAAAGATAAATTGTACACGTTCTGACATGGCTTTGACTAATGTGCAAAAGCGGCCGACATTGCTGTCGTCTAGCGGCGCGTCAACTTCGTCGAGCATGCAAAATGGGGCCGGGTTGAGTTCAAAAATCGCAAAGACTAATGCGATTGCGGTGAGGGCCTTTTCGCCACCTGAGAGTAGGTGTATATGTGTATTGCGTTTACCGGGTGGACGCGCCATGATGGTAACGCCGGCTTTAAGGATATCATCGCCAGTCAGTTGTAAACTCGCTTCTCCGCCACCAAATAAGCGCGGAAACATGGTTTCTAAAAAGCCATTGACTTTGTCAAGGGTTTCCTTGAAGCGTGTTCGCGTTTCTTTGTCGATGGTTTTTATGGCATTTTCTAATGAATTCAACGCGTTATTTAAGTCTTCGGCCTGATCATCAAGATATTGTTTACGTTTCGATTCTTCTTCATATTCTTCTAAAGCGGCCATATTGACGGAGCCGATGCGTTGTAGTTTGCGTTCAACGGCTTCAATTTGGGCTTCCCAACTTTCTTCATCAGCATATTCAGGCAAATCGCCAAGCAATGCGATAGGACTGAATTCGGTTTCGGCCAATTGTTCTTCCAGCGTTTGCCGCCGCACTTCGTTGGCTTGGCATTCCATGCGCGCTTGTTCGATGGCGGTGCGTAATCCGTTGCAGCGTGTTTCAAGGCGCCGGCGTTCTCCTTCGTAGTCACTCAAGGCGGCTTCTAAATGTTCCACCGTTTGTTTGGCTTGATTGAGGGCCCCTTCTGCTTCAGTGCGTTTGTGCTGAAAGTTGGTTAATTCGCGGCCTAAACCGTCTAGGGGGGCTATTTGTTTTTCTAAGTTTTGTTGTAATTCATGGTGTTGCTCTGTGAGTTGTTCTAATTGTGTTTTTAAACGTTCTATGCCTTGTTGCAAGCGAGCATGATCGGTGCGTAGTGATTCTAATCGGACTTCGACTTTGTGTCGTTCGTCTTTAGCCGCTTGCCAAGTTTGACTGGTTTGTGCCACGGTTTCTTGAGATAAATCACGTTTACGAGTCAAGTCTTCTCGCTCATCGGCTAACCGTCCCATTTCTTCTAGGGCGGCATGTAATTTATCGCTGGTGGTTTGCAAGTCTTGCTTATCTTTGCTGAGTTGTTCCGTTAATTCGGCGCGATCATTGGCAATCCGTTGCAATTGGGCTTTGATGTGTTCAATATGCGCTTGTTTGCCACCGTGTTGCGATTCTAATTGAGAGAGTTGTTGGCGAATTTCGTTGACGCGCAGTTGCGCTTGCTCGCGCTGATTTTCATGTTCATGCAACGTGGCGCGTTGTTGTTCTAACGCGTTGGAGAGCGTTTGCACTGTTTCATTTAACAGTGTTAACTGGGCCGTGAGATCGTTAATTTCGTGTTCACGCGCTAACATGCCGGCGCGTTCATCCGTGCCTTGTTGACTGTGGAGCCAGTTGGGGCCTAACCAGAGGCCTTGTGGTGTCATTACCGATTCATGCGCGGCTAACTTGTCGCGCATGTTGTAGGCTTCACTGAGCGTGTCGGCCACTAATACCCCTGTTAATAACGTGGATAAAGGCCAAGGGGCCTGTACTTTGTCCAGTAAAATTCCCCCACGGCCCTCCTTTGCTAATCCCTCACGGCTCCCCTTTGCTAAAGGGATTTTCTCAAAAACTGCCAATTCTCCTTGCGGTGGATTTTCTAACGGGGCCTGCAATGCGGCCATATCTTCTATACATAAGGCTTGTAAACGGGCCCCCAAGACAATTTCTACCGCCCGTTCCCAGCCAGCGTCCACTTGCAAAGATTGTGCAAGGCGTGGGGTATCATGTAGTCCTTGCGCTTGTAACCATGCAATCAGTTCAGCATCGCTTTTGCCCAAGGCCGCTTCTTGCAACGCTTGTAGCGAGGCTAAGCGTCCATTGAGTTTGTGGGCCTCTAATTGCTGTTCGTGCAATTGGGTTGACTGATGTTCAGTCATTTCACGCAATTTTAACACGGCCTCATGATGGGTATTTAAGGTGGCATCGGCCGCCTCTAAGACGGTTTTAACTTTGGTGATTTCGGCCTCAAGAAGGCTTAGCGTCCGCTCTAAGGCTTTGACATCTAAGTCTTTTCCTTCTTCGTCTAGGCGAAAGAGACGCTGTTTATTTTCTTCCAAGCGCTGTTCAAGGTTTTCCATACGGGCACGTTCAATTTGGGCCCGTTGCGTCGGCTCGGCAACGCGTTGATTGAATTTGTCCCATGTATATTGCCATTCACGCAATTGTTCTTCGGCCTCGTGCAAGGATTGTTCGGCCAATTTTTCGGCCTCTAATTTGGCCTCTGATTCGGTCTCGGTTTCGGCGATTTCGGTTGCTAGGTTTGCCACTTGTTGTTCATCGGAGTCGAACGTGCGTTTGGCTTCATCTCGTGTGGTTTCGAGTTGCTCCAAATCTCCTTGTAATTGTTCACGCCGTTCGTTGACATGTTGAATGGCCTGTTCTAAGCGACTGATTTCACTTTCTATTTCATAAAAACGCGCTTGGGCCTCGTTTAACGTGTTTTGGGCGATGGCTTGCGCTTCGCGCTGTTGTTTATGTGTCGAGTCAAAATCCTGCAACGCGGCTAAATCTTTTTCTGAAATAGCGTTTTGTTGTTCAATATACTGTTGTTGTTCTTGTACAGCGGTGTCAAGGGTGTGCCACCGGAGGGCTTGCAATTGTGCTTTGAGCAAACGTTCTGAGTTTTTAAGTTCTTGAAATTTCTCAGCTTGTTTCGCTTGCTTTTTGAGCTTGTCCAATTGTTTAGCCAATTCATTACGCACATCATCCAGTCGCACGAGATTTTCGCGGGTGTGGTGCATCCGTTGCTCGGTTTCTTTGCGGCGCTCTTTATATTTAGAAATGCCAGCGGCCTCTTCTAAAAAGACGCGCAATTCTTCTGGCTTGGCTTCAATTAAGCGCGAAATCATGCCTTGCTCAATAATGGCATAACTGCGCGGCCCTAAACCGGTGCCTAAAAATATATTGGTAATATCCTTGCGGCGGCAACGGGCACCGTTGAGAAAATAGGTGGATTGCCCTTTGCGAGTAATTTGCCGTTTGATGGCAATTTCAGAATGTTCGGGATATTGGGGAATATTGACATCCTCAAATACTAATTCGATTGAGGCCTGATCAATCGCTTGACGTGTGCGAGAGCCGTTAAAAATGACATCGCTCATGGAAGCTCCGCGTAGTTGTTTGGCGGAACTTTCCCCCATTACCCAGCGCACGGCATCAATGACATTGGATTTGCCGCAGCCATTGGGGCCTACAACGCCGACGCGATCACTCGGAAACGAGAGTGTCGTGGGATCAACAAATGATTTAAAGCCTGTGAGTTTGAGTTTACTTAGGCGCATTGGGTTAGCGAGTGGTGTGCTAATGTAAAATGTAAAATGTAAAATGTAGAATGTATTATGTTGTATAAGTATATATAAAGGATTGTGGTAAGTACAACGGATTATGGTAAGTACAGCGAATTGCGGTGAGTACAGCGAATTATGGTAAGTACAGCGAATTACGCGGATAAACGAATTATAACGGATTGCGGTAAGTACAACGGATTGCGGTAAGTACAGCGGATTGCGGTAAGTACAACGGATCGCGGTAAGTACAACGAATTACGCGGATAAACGAATTAAGCGACAGGATTTATTCGTTTATTCGCGCTTGTGTCGCTGTACTCATCGTCATTCGCTGTACCGCTGTTTCAATAGAATACTTTGATGACATGGATAAAGGGTTTTTATCAATTTAGTACAGCGGATTAGCGGAATAAACGGATTTTTTAGGTTTATTCCCGTCAGAGATTGAAATTGCGGAAGAATGTGAGTAGCATAATTTTTTTAAAAACTAACCAAGTTAATTTCAACATGGATTCAATCAGAGTTAAAAACCTAAGATGCTTAGTTGATATCGGGTATATTCCTATCAAACCACTAACCGATTCATTTAGGTTAACAAAAGTTAACAATAGCACTCCTAAGAGTGGGTGAATCTACCAAAGGCTACCGAAAATTATCGAGAGCCGCTTTATACAATCTGAATTCGCTTGGGGAAAAGCAAATTGAGAGATTGTAAGTCGACGGTTTTGCCCGTACTCCAGGATGAGTACTGAACCGGATACCTGCCGCTTTATAATGGTGAATAGTATAAAAAAATCTCATAAAAGTCAATCATTTTTTCCAGCACCTGCCGAAGAATTGGTATTGTTTGTGAAGATTTGTTAATAAATTGGGTACTATGCATGAACCCTTTTAGTCGGTGCTAATAGCACCGGTAAAAGTACGTTTTTACGCGTGTTTCCGCTTTTGCGGCAAAGTGTTGAAACGTCAAATAATAATAATCCTATACTTTGATATAGGAAAAATGGCTATGTGGATTTTGGCACGATAAAGGATCAATGCCATTAAGTTAAGGGCTTTGCACGTGGGATTGCCCCTACAAACCGTTATGTAATGTAGGGGCAATCCTTTATGGTTGCCCTCACCCAAAAGCGGTACGATATGGCATTGACGATAAAGGATGCCTTACATCATTCAGCGACTGCTATTTCCTTTGGATTTAAAAGAAGGCAGAAAAAATGAAACAACTTTCCGCCTTAAATCCCCTAGACTATCTCCGTTTGTTATGGTGGGTTTTGGTTATGCCACAGCAATTGATAGCCTATCGGGAAAAGTTTGGTGAAAAGGATGAAAGGCGTGTAGGCAAGTGGCTGGTTAGTACTCTAACATTTTTACCTTTGTTAATGCCTAGCTTGGCTTTAGGATTGGAATGGTTGCCTCATTCAGCCAAGGCGTGGTTGCCAGAAACTTATTTGTGGATTAGTGCTGGATTAGTAGGATGTTGGTTATTGATGGGATGGTTGGGAGATTTGGATGACGATGGGGCGGGCATCGTGCTATTCTTCGTCGGCATGGCATTCGGCGTGGCACTCGTCGTGGCACTCGGCGCGAAGGGCATTGTGGCGTTCTTCATGGCGGGCTTCGTGGTAGAGGTTGTGGAAGAAAGTTTAAAAACAGGCACCCCCTTTTGGTTAGCTCGCCTCGCTTTCCTGCTGTTAATTGCCGCTCACCTCTTTTTGATTGTCTACTGCTTTTTGGATGGGTGGCGATTGTTTGTTTGAATAGAGTACCACGAATGTGTTATCGGTTTATTCGTTTATCCGCGTAATTCGCTGTACTTCTTTTTTGTTTGTTTGAATAGAATACCACGAATTAATTGAGTACAGCGTATTAGCGGAATCAACGGATTTTTTTAGGTTGATTCCCGTCAAGAATGGTTAGACAATGAAGGAAATATTAAAACTTTATCACGGCACCGATGTTGACAGCGCATTAGATATTCTGAATAAGGGTTTAAATGCTGAAAAGTTATTGCTTTTACAAACTCAACCAGTGCAGTTAGGGAGTGGTTGGTATTCAGCTTTTGATGCGGATGTGGCTTGGTTTTTTGCCAGTATTGCCCCCCCGTGCCTTCAATGGCTATACAGTGATTGAAATGTCATTGCATATAGCAAAATTAGAACATTTGTTAGCAGTGGGACTAGCTCGTAAAAACACAATTGCAAATGTGCCTTTTATTGCCGAACAAGTTTGGTTTTCTGTCAATAGCTTTTTGAATGAACATGCAGAATTTAGGCCATATTGAGAAGATGAAACCAAAATATACCCGAAATGATTTGACAGTTCGCCATCACCAAATAACTGAAAATGATAACATGGCTTACACCCACAACGTGGTGTTCAATCGTCCCCTAAGTCTTCGAGAGCAGCAACAATTTACACGGCTCCTGATCAGTTTTTACGATGTTGTCCATTTTTCACGGCTTTTCGGTAATGGTTTTTTGGCTGAACCTTCGATCACTTTTGTTACACCAGAGCAAGCCAATTATACATTCTATAGACAACATAAGGGGGGAGATTGGAAAGAATTACTCTTTGCGATGTTAGCCACTTTCAGTGCTGAAGTGGTTGGCATTGCACAACACGATGGCAATCCGGTTTTTGATCCAACACGAATACCGAAAAACAGTCCATCAGAAAATTCTCTTGACTTAGATAAAGGATTTTTATCAATTTGATACTGGGTAGCAGTTGTTTGTTTGAATAGAGTAGCACGAATGTTTTATCGGTTTATTCGTTTATCCGCGTAATTCGTTGTACTTGTTTATCCACGCTTGTGTCGCTGTGATTAAAGCCTACCAAACCACTGAAGAAACTTAATCAGAATTTCCAGTTGTACTCTTATTGAATCATTGTCTGAATCAGGATTAGCAATATTTTGGATTAACCTGAGAAATAGTACAACGAATTTGCGAAACAGTACAACGAATTACGCGGATAAACGAATTAATTATAACGGATTGCGGTGAGTACAGCGAATTGCGGTAAGTCTAACGAATTACGGAGATAAACAAATTAACCATTCATTTAACCAACCGGATTTATTCGTTTATCCGCGCTTGTGTCGCATTCGTTTAGGAGCAATATAGGCGTTCCATAACGAAGTTTGGCGTTCCATAACGAAGTTTCGCTGTACTTTTGTTTATTTGAATTTGCGAAACAGTACAACGAATTACGCGGATAAACGAATTAATTATAACGGATTGCGGTGAGTACAGCGAATTGCGGTAAGTCTAACGAATTACGGAGATAAACAAATTAACCATTCATTTAACCAACCGGATTTATTCGTTTATCCGCGCTTGTGTCGCATTCGTTTAGGAGCAATATAGGCGTTCCATAACGAAGTTTCGCTGTACTTTTGTTTATTTGAATAGAATAGCACAAATGTTTTATCGGTTTATTCGTTTATCCGCGTAATTCGCTGTACTTCTTTTTAGGCGGGTGGCGGTTGTTTGTTTGAATAGAATAGCACAAATGTTTTATCGGTTTATTCGTTTATCCGCGTAATTCGCTGTACTTCTTTTTGTTTGAATAGCACTAATGTGTTATTGATTTATTCGTTTATCCGCGTAATTCGTTGTACTTGTTTATCTACGCTTGTGTCGCTGTGATTAAAGCCTATCAAACCACTGAAGAAACTTAATCAGAATTTCCAGAATTTTAGAATTAACAGAATAAAAACAAACCAAACCCTGCCAAAAACACACATTCTGAAAATTCTTTAATTCTGTAAATTCTGATTCAGACATTATGAATTAACTTTACAGTTAGGCACTGCTTTTTTAAACTTGTCTATATCTAAATCGCTGATTTGATTTTCACGGCAACCCAATTCCCGCAAATTCGTCATCGTGCGAAGCGGTTCTAAATCGCTGATTTCATTTTCATAGCAATCCAATTCTTGCAAATTAACGATTTGTTCTAAATCGCTATCAGTTGGTTCACCATCAATATTAATGGCATCCTTGAAAACATTTTTCCAATTGTTATCCAATTGATTCCACCATTTGTCCATCTATACCTCCTTAAAAGATTGAGTGAGCGACAGCCATGCTGTTGCCTAGCTATACTGATAGTACAACGGATACGCGAAATAAACGGATGTTTTATCGGCTTCAATTTCGGATTGAAAGTCAATAAAAATACCAAACGGGTCAAATTTTATTTTCATCCGCATCTGTACATTCCGTATATATCAACAAAACCAAAACAATCCAGTGGAACCGGGCATCTTGTGAACCATGCCGCGTTTCCAAAAAAAACGGTTTTTCAGTAAATTAACGGCCTTATTGGTACCAGTCACACCCGCGAGGATGTCTACAATAGCACTGTTGAGTCAAGTCGAAAGGCCTTGGCGGAAAATTGTTGTTGACATTATCAGTTATCAGTTATCAGTTATCAGGAATTAATCCGTTTATCGGCCCGTCATCCGTTGTACTCCCGATTTTTGGGACGCGTTGGGGGCCATAAAATGGTTTGAATGCTTTCAAATTAAGTTATGGCCCCCAATTGCGCTTTATTATGATACTTTTTGTAGGTGTTTTGAGAAAAGAGTACAACTAATTACGGGGATAAACGAATTGACTATTCGATTTATTCAACCGACAAGATTTTATGGCTTATAACCATTCATTTAATCGGCATGATTAGTCCGTTTATCGGCCCGTCATCCTAAGTACTCCTATTCGGCCTGATTAATTCGTTTATCGGCCCGTCATCCGTTGTACTCCCTATTTTTACCGCTAACTTTGCTTGATGCAGATATTTTTCGTAGGTTTTATTTTCAATCTGATGAACCAATACATCCTTAGTCCAACCGAACTTTTTGACATGCAACAGATAAAACTCTCGTTCTAACGCGTCTTTGCATTTGGTTAGAATCAAGATGTTTTTAGTCCAGCTAATTTCTCCAACCAGTGGTTGGAGTTTTTCATTTTGCTGTATCTCATGATAAAAAAACCTCATATTCCAAAGATTTGTTGTAGAAAAACCTTTAATGCCAGGGTATTCTTTCTGTATATCTTTTGAAAGTTGTTCAACAACGGATTTTCCCCAACCAAGGCATTGCTGTTTATCCACAATCAGTTGCCCAATGTCCCAATAAAACTGTATGAGTTCTTGATTGACAGATTTAAGCGCTTCTTATGGAGAACGGCGTATCCGTTCCTTCACTTCAGCAAAAAAGCTGAGGTATTCACGATTTTGGTTCGCTAGGTTACTCATTGTTTAATTGAGAAAAATTCGTTGATTTCCTAATTCGTTGTACTCTGATTGAATCATTGTCTGAATCAGGATTAGCACTATTTTGGATTAACCTGAGAAATAGTACAACGGATTTGCGAAACAGTACAACGAATTACGCGGATAAACGAATTAATTAATTATAACGGATTGCGGTAAGTACAGCGAATTACGGTAAGTATAACGAATTACGGAGATAAACGAATTAACCATTCATTTAACCAACCGGATTTATTCGTTTATCCGCGCTTGTGTCGCATTCGTTTAGGAGCAATATAGGCGTTCCATAACGAAGTTTCGCTGTACTTTTGTTTATTTGAATAGAGTAGCACGAATGTTTTATCGGTTTATTCGTTTATCCGCGTAATTCGTTGTACTTCTTGTTTATCCGCGCTTGTGTCGCTGTACTTGGGTGGCGATTGTTTGTTTGAATAGAGTAGAATGTGTTATCGGTTTATTCGTTTATCCGCGTAATTCGCTGTACTTCTTTTTGTTTGAATAGCACTAATGTGTTATTGATTTATTCGTTTATCCGCGTAATTCGTTGTACTTGTTTATCTACGCTTGTGTCGCTGTGATTAAAGCCTACCAAACCACTGAAGAAACTTAATCAGAATTTGCAGAATTTTACAATTAACAGAATAAAAACAAAATAAACAAAACCCTGCTAAAAACACCATTCTGAAAATTCTTTAATTCTGTAAATTCTGATTCAGACATTATGAATAAACTTCACAGTTAGGCACTGCTTTTTTAAATTTCCTCATGTTCCACCAACCAATTTCATTTTTACTGCAATCCAATGTCTGCAAGTTCGTCAACGCACGTAGCGGTTCTAAATCGCTGAGTTGATTTTTATAGCAATCCAATTCCCGCAAATTCGTCAAGGCACGTAGCGGTTCTAAATCGCTGATTTCATTTCCACTGCAATCCAATTCCTGCAAGTTCGTCAACGTGCGTAGCGGTTCTAAATCGCTGAGCGGTTCTAAATCGCTGATTTCATTTTTATCAGGGCAATCCAATTTCTGCAAATTAACGATTTGTTCTAAATCGCTATCAGTTGGTTCACCCTTAATACTAATGGCTTTATTGAAAACATTTTTCCAATTGTCGTCCAATTGATTCCACCATTTTCTATTGTCCATCTATACTCCTTAATAGTACAACGGATACGCTTTCCGAAACGGATTGGGGAAATGCCTAATTTTTGTAACCTTATGATTTTTTGACTATCCGTTTATTTCGAGTATCCGTTGTACTACTTTAATAAAATCAGTCAGTTATTCGTTACGAGAAGGCATTGAAGCCGCCAGCACCTAATATCCGTTGAATGTCATAAGTATGCACATTATGCAACGCATAACGTTGTGGATTCAGCTTAATGGCTTTTTGTAAAGCCGAGAAGGCTTTTTCATAAACCTGTTGGCGGATAAACACTTGAAACAGGTTAAACTGACTTAACGCCCGTTCCTCATCATTGCTCGCCTGTTGGTACGCGTTGCTAAATAAGGCTTCGGCTTGTGTTAATTGCCCTAGCACTTGCCCCAATACGGTTAAGACTTGTTCCAATTGGACATTAAGCAATTGCGCCCAATCCGCAAACTGTTGGCTAAATTCAAGAAATTGGGCATAATGAGTTTGTGTGACTGACTCAATGTGCTGCAAACGCTCTAACTGTTGTGCTAATTGTGCCATCTCACCCAATTGTTTAGCGGCAAAGGCTTGATTTAATTTCGCTTCTGTGATTTGCACGATTTGTTTAATCTCACGCACATCGATCATTAAACCTTCACGTTGCAACGCCGCTAAAGTGTTGTTAAAACGCTCATCTTTGCGAAGTTGCTCATGCAAGAACAATAACAGCGCATTGCCCAATAATTCGTTATAACGTAGCAACGCCACCACACGCTGATCCAAATCGACTTGGATTTGTTCCAAGACTAAATCGGTAATAGAATGGGTGCCGTCGCTGGTAACAAAACTCGCTAATTCGGCCTCAGAAAAACGCACGTTATCCGCCTGAAACAGCGTTCGCTTCGCAACACTCTGGCATTGCTGGGCCGCTGTTTGACGAAAAACTTGTAACTCGGCCGCTGTCAACCCTTGTTGTTTAGCAAACGGCCGCAAATAGTGCTGTTCAATGCGTGTCGCGAGATCACGATTTATATTGGATTGAAATAGCGTTTGCCAAAACCCTTGCTGATTTTCAGGCGTCGCCAAACCGCTACTAATCGCCGCTAACGCATAACCATAACCGTCTTGAAAATGCTTAGCCATTTCGGCAGCAGTGAACGTAAAATGGTTTTTCAGTAAATCAACGGCCTTATTAGTACCAGTCACCCCAGCAAGGATATCTACGACGGCACTGCTCAATAAAGTCGAAAGGCCTTGGCGGAAAATAGTTGTTGACATATTGGCTCAGTTATCAGTTATCAGGGATTAATTCGTTTATCCGCGTAATTCGTTGTACTCTGTTGGGGGCCATAAAATCGTTTGGAAGTATTCAAATCAACTTATGGCCCCCAATTGCGCTTCATTCTGATACTTTTTGTAGGTGTTTTGAGAAAAGTTTATCGACCCGCTTGTGTCGCATTCGTTTATCCGCGTAATTCGTTGTACTTCGCGTAATAGGCGTTCCGCCACTGCGTTTCGTTGTACTTGTTTATCCACGCTTGTATCGCTGTGTACAAAAAAAAACATTGAAGAAATTTCGTTCCGAGCGTCGCGAGAGCAAATTTGTTAATTATCGTCGCAAAGCTCGTTACTGCGTTTCGGCAAATCCTGATTCGGACATTATGAATGAACTTTACAGTTAGGCACTGCTTTTTTACTCACGTTTCTGGTTCAAAAATTTCAGTAATTGCTTGATTATTAACTGATGTTACGCAGACTGATTCCAAACCATTGTAAAAGGGCAACCATAAAGGATTGCCCCTACGCGACATGACGGTTTGTAGGGGCAATCCCACGTGCAAAGCCCTTAACTTAATGGCATTGAGGTGGAACCTGGGGCTATTCACATTCAACCCCTTCAGGGTTGGACATTTCCGACTTGCCTTATCTTCTTTCCAGTCGATTCAACCGCGTTTGGAGTTCAGCTAAAGTCGGTGAATCTGGATTCACTAGGCGTAATTTATCCAAATACCGCTTCGCCTTCGTTCGCAACCTTTTGTTCAAGGCCCATTTGGCCCATTTGGCGTAACGCGCTTCAATGGTTTTTAAGCCAGCTAAGGCTTTTGCATTAGTCTCGTCTTTTTTCAAGACTTCTTTATAACACCCCAACGCGGTTCCACCTTTTCCCTTCGTGAGGCGGTTAGCCCTCAAATGGGCTTTGCAAGTACGCAATAACTTGGCTAAACCTTTTTTCAAGCGATTCAACCGCACAGCTTTAATTGTTTCTAAGCCAGCTAAGGCTTCTGCATTAGTCTTGTCTTTTTTCAAGACTTTTTTATAACACGCTAACGCGGTTCCAGCTTTTCCCTTCGTTAGGCGGTTAGCCCTCAAATGGGCTTTGCAAGTTCGCAATAACTTGGCTAAAGCTTCTTTCAAGCGATTCAACTGCGCTTTTAACCGCGCTTCTAACGACGGCAAAGCGACTGACGCGGGATTCACGGTGCGTAATCTTGCCAAATAGGCTCTCGCCTCATGGAGTCGTTCTTTGTCCAAGGCGCGTTTGGCCCATCTTGCGTAACGCGCCTCAATTTGTTTTAAACCTGCCAAGGCTTCTAGATTGGTTGGTTCTTTCTTCAAGACTTCTTTATAACAGCCAAACGCTGTTCCACCTTCTCCCGTTACAAGGCGGTAGGCATTTAAATGCTTTTTGCACTCTCGCAATAAACGAGATATTTGTTGAGACGACGGCTTCTGTTCTTGAGGCGACGGGTTAGGCTCTTGAGGCGAAGAGTTCTGTTGAAGTTGAGTGCTGTCGATATGCGGAAACGAAGCTGGGCTAGGCGGCGGTGGCAACTGCGCCTTTTTAGCCCACTTCTGCAATTCTAAATTAACCAGGCGTAATTTTGCCAAATATTGCTTAGCCTTGCTTTGTTGCCTCTTGTTCAACGCGCGCGTTATCAATTCCATGTAACGCACCTCAATTTTTTTGAGGCCAACCAACGCTTCAGCATTAGTTGGCTCTTTCTTCAACACCTTTATATAGCAAGCAAACGCTGTTCCACCCTTTCCCTTCATCAGGCGATTGGCATTTAAATGTTTTTGGCACTGTTGCAATAATCGCGACACCGCGGCACTTTGTGGCCGCTGTCCACACGTCCCAAAACAAAATTCCCCAAATAAGGCACTGCTTATCCAAGGAACTTGTTGGTTATGAGTAGCCTTAGCCACGCCCGCCCCGGCTTTTTTGAAGACTTGCTCAATGGTTAAATCACCTCTTGTCATGGCATCAAGCAAATGCTGCGTGTATAATCCATTACGCTCCGTACCATCGCTTGCCGTCATGCCCGGCGTCGTTGCATAACCAATAAAGACTCCCTTGGCACCCATCTTTGCCAAACCGCCTTTACTAAAAGCTTTGCTTCTCGCCAACGGCAGAGCCTCACGACAGGCATCCAAAATCATAATATTGACTTGTGCGCCAGCACTCGCCATCTTATCCAATATCCACTTGGCATTGATGGCATGAAATTTCACGTCGGAGATATCACGAAAAGTTTGCTTGACGGGAATGAGATAGTTAACATTTTGCACTTGCACCCCGTGCCCTGAATAATAAAACAACCCCACTGTGACGCGTCGCCGCAACTTCTGGATAAAGTTGTTAATGGCACTCTCCATTTGCTGCTTGCTGGCATTTTTTATCGACACCACCGTAAAACGGTAGCTTTGCAGCCTTTTTGTCATGTCTTCGGCATCATTGAGCGGATTGTCCAACGGGCCGAATATATTATTGGTATTCGCTGACTTTGAATAAACGGCATTTCCAATCACTAACGCCACCCGCTGCTCGGCGAAGACTGGTGAAACAGAGAGGCTTAATAATGCTGCTAATATCAGCGGCGTTTTATGGCCGATGTTGCTGATTTTATGGGTTATTTTTGCAAATTTCATCTGAAAGGCTCCGTTGAAATCCAAGGGCGTTGCCCTCCGTTGAAATCCAAGGGCGTTGCCCTAGGATCATTAATTCCAAGGGCGCTGCCCCTGGCTTTAATAATACGCCCCTTTGGGGCTAATCATTAATTTTTCATTCACAATTCACCATTTACCATTCATCATTCATCATTCATCATTCACCATTCACCATTCATCATTCATCATTCACCATTCATCATTCATCATTCATCATTCATCATTCATCATTCACCATTCATCATTCATCATTCATCATTCATCATTCATCATTCATCATTCACCATTCATTTTTCATTCGTCCAGTTACATCGTCCTAGCGATGCGAAAACCTATCGTGAGTTCGCGGCTATCTAGTTGGCTCCTAGAACGGGACGCGGAACGCACGTAAGCCGGTAGGCTGTACCAAGAGCCACCGCGAATCACTCGAAGGGCGTTAGCACTATGTTTGCCCGAACAACGTTGTTCTTTTCCGTTATATTTATTCCTATATCCTGAACACGTCCACTCGTAAACATTTCCCACGGTATCATATAAATTAAACGGATTAGGTGCAAAAGAACCCACCGGGGCCGTTTTATTATTATCCCACTGACTACCGCAACCATCACAGTTAGCCCGATTAGAGCCAATTTTGTTTCCCCACCAATAGTTCATCTCCGTATCCGCCCGTGCTGCATATTCCCATTCGGCTTCGGTGGGCAAGCGATACTGTTGACTCGTTTGCTGACTTAACCATTCTGTATAAGCGATGGCATCTTCCCAAGAAACATTGATCACCGGCCGATTGCCCCGCCCCCATCCGTAATCGGAAGGCTTTTTTCGATCCGTCGCTTGAGCAAAATGGTCATATTCCGCAAAGGTTACCTCATAACGACCTATTGCAAAGCTGCTCACAAATACGCTATGCACCGGCAGTTCCCAGTCAGAGCCTTCGTCCTGAATATCTCCCATACGAAACCTCCCCGCCGGAATCACCACCATTTCAGGCCCTAAACCGCTACCTTGTAAAAAAAAACGGTCACGAAATATTTCGCCGGGCGTACACGGATTGTTATTGTGATCAGTAGACAGCGATGTTGGTGTCTGATTAGGAATAAAGAACGGAATGAAATAAATGTATTCGATCAGAAGTAGTATAACACCGACAGCAATACCACCAATAATGGTAACAATAATGGCCGTTTTCAAATTATTCTCCCTTTGTCAGTTATTAGTTATTACTTATCAGTTATCAGTTACAGCTATCGGTTATTGCTAAAGAAATCCTATTTTTCTAAAAAATCGGATTTCTAAGGATACATTATAGTGGAAACGTGATAATATTCGTATCTTTGTAGTAGGCGATTTATCGCCTCAAATAATACGCCCGTTTGTCGTAGGCGATTTATCGCCTCAATTTTCTCACTGACTGACGCTTTTAAACAATACTTTTGTAGCGCGTGGAAATACGATTATGAGAAAATCATTAATTGTTATACTAGGTTTTGGCCTGATTTCTGCCTGTGCGCCGCCGGCGATAAAAGAGGAGCCGAGTGTGCATGGATTGGCTTTAGCAGGCTTAGGCCATTCATCGCTCTCTTCCAATCAGATTGCCGCCGGATATCTTTCGGGCATTGCTTCTATTCCCTATTATTTTTCTACCAGCCTACAGACGATTAACCAAGGCTTGGTTGAAGCGCAAGCCGACATCACATTAGACGATACTTATGAATCGGCTTATGGCAAACCTCTGAAAGAGGTGCCCGAAAGCGGTGATACTGGTGCGGTGTTTGGAAGGATGAAACATGCCACGCCGTTTTTTCAAAAGGTTTTGAAACAATACGGCGTTTCTGAGATCAACAACTATATTTTAACAGGTATTGAAGCGAGTAGCGGCAAATATACTTTGCTGGCGGTGGTTTATCGTTCCACTGCTCGCATTGAAATCATTGATAAACGTGAGGCTAACAAAAAACGCTCACTTACCACGGTTGACAAGCTTTTTTATGAGCCTCACCAGCAAGATACGAATGGAAATCCCTTAGATACGATCATTGATTGGGCGGCTCTACCAAAAGAATCTTTCCAAACCCAAAAGGCGCAAGCCATTCTCCTCACGTTGGCAGCCAACGCGGTGTTAAACGAAAAAAGAACACCTGAATATTGGGACATCGAAAAACGTTGGCTGGCGGGAAAGGCGAATGAAATTGTTGGGCAACGCACCAAGGATATGAATAAGAGAATGGGAATTTGAGTGTGTTAGTAATAGGTAATGAGTAATGAAAAATATAACTACAAGGATTATATATAATAAAGGATTTCCTTTAAAGGAGATTTGCTGTCATCTATTTGCTGTCATCCTTTTTTATAACGGAGTTGCAAATTAAGCCATGAGCTAAAGCTCATGGCTTAAAGCTCAAGTACCCTAAAGGGCACTAAAACAAAAACATCGGTACTTTTCAGTCATGAGTCGGCTTTAGCCTCCTATCGCTTTTAGCCAGTAGCTAGAGCTACTGGCGATTTAATTTGCAACAACCCTAACGAATCCTTGTAGTTATTGACTTATTTATCTGTCATCCTTTTTTATAACGAATCCTTGTAGTTATAGAGTTGTCCAGTCATCCTTATCTTAAATAACTACAAGGATTAAATATAATAAAGGGAGATTTGCTGTCATCCTATTTCCTGTCATCCGTTTTTATAACGAATCCTTGTAGTTATTGAATTATCCAATCATCCGTTTTTATAACGAATCCTTGTAGTTATTGACTTATTTATCTGTCATCCTTTTTTATAACAAATCCTTGTAGTTATAGAGTTGCCAGTCATCCTTTTTTATAACGAATCCTTGTAGTTATTGACTTATTTATCTGTCATCCGTTTTTATAACGAATCCTTGTAGTTATAGAGTCGTCAATTACCCATTCATTCGGGCACCCATTTTACCCATAACCATTATTGATAATTAGCCAACAAATCCCGCAATTTATCACGCACTGCCGTTTCGCCAAAATGCTGTTCTATATAACCTCTACCTTGACGAGACAATTTTTCCCACAATACCGAATCAGTATACAAACGACACACAGCTTCGGCAAAACTCTTCGGATCATCAGCAATTAAGGCAGTTTCTTCCTCCACCAACCCCATGCCTTCTGCACCAATAGTCGTAGTAACAATGGGCAATCCTAATGACAGTGCTTGTCCGAGTTTACCTTTCATGCCGGCACCATAACGCAAATAGGATACAAAAACGCGCCGCTTAGCAAATTCAGGCTCAACCCTGTCTACCCAACCTACCACTTTAACATCATCACCTGCCAACGCTTTCATTTTATCTTTCATATTGCTACCAATCAGATACAAACAAATGTTAGGCAAACAAGCATGGATTTTCGGCAAGACGTTTTCAATAAAGTAGTACATAGCATCCTCGTTCGGTGGATGATCGTAATTACCGATAAAAACTAAACCCTCTCGTTGCTCAAAACTTCTCTCCGGCAACGGTTGCAGTTGATGAATGTTTGGAATCACCGAAAAGCTTAAATCGGGTAATTCCTCTTGCAAGTGATAACCATCTTCTTCTGTGACAGTAATCACGTTGTCAGCCATCTTGCAGTTGTATAACTCTTTACGCTTGGTAGCTTGTGCCAACGCAATCAGCCCAGGATCGTTTTCGATTTCCGCTTGACGCTGTTCGCGAATAAAATGAATGTCCACTGTGTCGTAAAAAATGACTGTCTTTGGCGACAATAAGCGCACAAACGGCATATAACGATGCCCGACATCTACCCGACAGATAAAGGCAAAGTCAAACTGGCGATAAGCCATAGCATCCGCAATACGGTATTCGCTATGAAAGACTTCTATGCCCAAAGCTTCAAGGGCGTGACGGTATTTAAACTGGCTGTCCAAATTATCGGCAATAAATGTGATTCGATAGCCCAAAGAGGCCCATATTTTTAATAAAGTATAGAGACGCAACGAGCCAGAGTCTTCATCAAACATGGGCAAAGTGGCATCAATCACCAAAACAGTAGGTTGTTGCTGTGGATTTAACAAATCGCCTAAATGAGCAAACGTGGCGGTGTGCGTCGGTAATTTGTCACGCCAACGTTGATAAAAGTAGCGACTGTCATGGTTATAAGCCTGCTCCGTCAATTCAGGATAAGGCCGATCATGCTCATAACACAGGGCCGCTTCATAAAGTGCCTCAGTTTGCTGGTTTTTCAATTGCCAAATCAGTTCTGTTAGCTGATACATTGGCGTGTGATAACGACTTATTTTGCTGATATCGAGCTGAGATAAACAGGCCGTTTTAATAATAATCAACTGACTGCTTGCCGCGTCGATGGTACGCCGATAGCCGTGATAAGGATGATCAGCCGGCGCACCGGCCGACAGAGTTCGCAAGAGGCCATCGCGCACTAATGAAGCATAGCCGGCACGGATTCGGCCGTCAGATTGTTTTTCCATTGGCACTAACAAGCCGGCGTTGGGACTGGCGGCAAACATTTCCATCGCCCGTTCAACTATCTCTGGCTGCGGCAGAGCGTCTAGTTCACAACACCAAAGGTATTCTGCGGTTAACATTTTTTTAACTCCCTTCTCCAAAGGAGACTTTCCACTGGCTTCTCTTTCCAAAGAAGACTTTCCACCGGCTTCTCTTTCCAGAGAAGACTTTCCACTCGCTTCTCTTTCCAGCGTGGACTTCAAATGCGTTTTGCCCCATTCAAGCCGGATTGGTAAGTCGAGATAAGCGTTGTCTAAGGCCGTCGGAAAGCCTCCCTGCTCTCCGTTGACATCCGCGTGGAGTTCCTCCCTTTGAAAAAGGCTTAGCAGGGAGTTGTTGTCCAAGGTGGTGAGTTGGTGTTGCTGACAATATTGCTGAACTTCTCGACTGAGTTGTCCAGATACCACCACTTGTCCACGACAGTCGGCCAGTTTCAGCGCGTGACTTAGCCGTCCTAAAAAGACATGCAAATCCAGCACGGGCGTTGATTCGATAATGCCAGAAACCAGAAACATAAGGGTAGCAGATTCAGCACCTAATTGTGCTGACAAAGGCAAATCTAACAAACTCTGTTGCACCCAATGGGGCAAAGTATTGGGTGAACGCTGCGTGATGGCGTCTGGTAGACGTTGAGCGTTTTCAATCGGCGGTTGTTTAGGATGACACCAAACCGCAATCCCAGAGTGTTCATTAGCATCGGGCGAATCGATTTCAATTTGATAGGTTTTGCCGGCCGAATCGGTAATCGCTTCAAAGCTGACAGGTTGAAAGCGATTATCAAAGATTTCGATGGCGTCAAGATAAAGAACACGTCGCGGTGTTTTAGTATCCAAGTCACGGATGATCAGGCGCACTTGGCAAGTATTAATACGTAAACGAGTGGCTAACAAGATGTCAACGCGACAAAAGTTATCTAATGTGCAATAAACAGTAAATACGAGCACTTCCCCAGCATCCAGCATAAAAGGCACCGTGCCCAGCGCCTTCACGCTTTCCATAAATTGCGGATGTTCTGAAGTGCCAGCAATGCACATAAAGGTCGGATAAACATCCGACAACGGCCGTGGCGGCGGTAATTCTCCCGCCTTTGAAAAAGAATCCCCAGCCTTTGAAACTGGGAGTCTGGGAGATATTTTCAGCCCTAGTTTAACACCAATATCGGTGCTAATCGAAATAGAGTGTTCTGTGAGTGAAAATAACTTTTCTGCTTGTTTATCAATCGCTTGTACCGGATTCGCATAACGGCGTATTTGCGGCCAATGTGAGGCCGAAATGAGTTGAATCAAATCCGCTGATTGTGTACGCAAATGATGATACTCAGTGTACAGCGGTTCAATTTGCTGGCTAAAATGTTGTTCCAATTCAGCCAATTGGCCGGCTTTATCCCGAATCCAGTTGACAAGGCGTTGATAATCATCAATAACGCCGCCCGTTGAAGTGGCTAACGCATAAGCCGTCGGCTGTGACTGTATTATTTCCTCAATGGCGGACTGATTAAGGCCGACAGCCATTTGCTTGCTCAACTCGTGCAAGCTGTCTTGGAGTGATTGAGACTGCTGCTGTTCTTGTTGGGCGGCTGTCTGTAACTCGGTATAACGTTTTTGCAGCTCTGTGAGCGCCTCCTGCATTTCGGCCTGTTGCTTCTCGGCGTAAGCCTGTAACTTGGTGTATTGTTTAGCACTGTCGGATTGCAACTGCTCATATTTGTCGCGCCAATCGGCCTGTAACTGCGCCTTTTGTTTAGCACTGTCCGATTGCAACTGCTCATATTTGTCGCGCCAATCGGCCTGTAACTGCGCTTTCTCTTTGCCACTGTCGGATTGCAACCGCTCATATTTGTCGCGCCAATCCGATTGCAGCTGCGCCATCTCTTTGGCACTGTCCGATTGCAACAGTTGATACTTGGTTATCCAATCGGATTGTAACTGGGTATAATCCGACTGCAACTGTTGATACTTGGCCGTCCAATCGGCCTGCAACTGGGCCGAGCCTTTGGCACTGTCCGATTGCAACTGTTGATACTTACTCGTCCAATCGGCCTGTAACTGGGTATAATCGGCCTGTAATAGTTGATACTTAGCGGTCCAATCGGCCTGTAATTGGGCATAATCCGATTGCAATCGCTCATACTTGGTTATCCAACCCGACTGCAACTGGGCTAATTCTTTCGCATTCTCCGCTTGCAACTGCTCATACTTTTTCGTCCAATCGGCCTGTAACTGGGCATAATCCGCTTGCAACCGCTCATACTTTCTTGTCCAATCGGCCTGTAACTGGGCATTTTCTCGTTGCAACTGTTGATTCTGAGCTTGAGATTGACTCAACTGGCTCTGCAACTGTTCCAAAGTCTGACTCTTTTGGAGCAGTTGCAATTGCAGAGTTTGTTTTTCCACTGTCGTGTCTTGCATAATGCCGCGCCGCTCTTGGTTCACCCGCCAATACTCAACCAAGCATTCCAGTTTTTCTGGATCTGGCAACGGCATCAAATGTTTTTCCAAAAACTGACTGTAGGCCTCCCGCCAGCGCAGTTGTTCAATTCTTTGAGTAATCTGGCTACTGCTCCAAACAGCATATTCGGTGGTAATGCGATTGACATGATAAAAAAAAGTGTGTGTTGATAAGCGCAACAAGACATCCCAATCTTCAAACACTTCAAAAGACTCGTCAAAACCTCCCACGTTTTGCCAGAGGGCGCGATCAATCAATAGATTAATCAACGGGATATAGTTTTCATAACGTAGGCGCTCAGCCTTATAAGGATCATTAAATTGACCTATCGCCTTTTCCTGAAGGATGACTTTGTCACCCAACATATCTCTTTTAAGCAAACGACAACCGGAGTAAGCCACCTTGGCATCAAAATGCAACATAGCTTTTTCTAAGCGTTGCAAATGATCGGGCAAAAAGCGGTCATCATCATCCAAAAAACCGATGACATCGCTATCAGTTGCCAGCACTCCCTGATTACCGGCTCGCGCGCGTCCCTGATTAGTGGCATTATCAATCAGATGGATATTCAAGTCAGAAAACTCGCTTACCACGTTATCAATAGCAACGCCGCCATCATTGACGACAATGATTTCATCGGCCAGCCTTTTTTGTTCGGCCAAACTTTGCAAACTGCGCGTGAGCAAGTGATGCCGATCCTTAGTACGGACAATAATCGCAATCCGCACAACCGGCGCCTTTCTATGGCGGCGGATTTTTGCAGTGTGACGAGCGGGAAAATTGCGCTGCATGTTTAAATAAATTCCTTAAAGTTGAAGAGATTCAGCCCAAAGCCCAAAGCCAAGGGCAACGCCCCTAGAAGTTTGCATATTATATAACTTTTTAGGCCCCCGTTCGCAGTAGACTTATAATCGCCTTTGTCAGAAACAAGACTAATAAGAAAGGGGACAGATTAATGATTAATGATTAATGATTAATGATTAATGATTAATGATTTAAATTAGATTGTTTTTAAAAATAAATTTACTAAGCGGAATAAAACTGGGCTCAAGTTTTAGAACCCGTTGGAACCTCCTTTTCACCACCCACCCCACACCTAACAAGATTAAAGGGAAAGGGGACATATTAATAATAAAACCCATTTCAAAAGAGGGCCAGGCTAAGGCTCAATGCCATTAAGTGTAGGGGCAATCCTTTATGGTTGCCCTCACCCAAAAGCTTAACTTAATGATTTATCTTGGCAGGATACCGTTCGCAATAAACTTATAATCGCCTTTCTCAAAAACAAGGCTAATAAGAAAGGGGACAGATTAACAAGAAAACCCATTTCAAGAGAGGGCCAGGCTAAGGCTCAACAGGGCCCCCCGTTTGTAGTAGGTGATTTATCGCCTTTATCAAAAACAAGGCGAATAAGAAAAGGGACAGATTAATAAGAAACCCATCTCAAAAGAGGGCCAGGCTAAGGCTCAACAGGGCCCTCAATTGAACCTCACCTTTTCGTTGCGGTTACGTCTAACTAAATGAAAAATGAAAAAAGAGACCGACACAACAACTTGCAAATTTATCTGTCACTGCGCTAAAATAACTGCCATCAATTGAGGCGAAAGCGGGCCGCATAAGCAATAGTTATGCCAATATTAATCAACGGCCCTGAAGCAGGATTGATAATGGATTGATTTCACTACCACCATGAGCGGTTCCTCATGGATCAGAGCTACTGTACGTATCAGGGTACTAACCCTCGCACGATGTTTTGATAGCAGACTTGAGGTTTCAGCCAAGGATGGGGGTTCAGTCTGCTTTAGCAGACAGTAGCTCTTAGCCTCAATGCCATTAAGAGGGCAACCATAAAGGATTGCCCCTACATTACATAACGGTTTGTAGGGGCAATCCCACGTGCAAAGCCCTTAACTTAATGGCATTGAGCTCTTAGCCTGGGGATTGATCCCCAGGTTAACTTGAGCTTTTTAGGATAATTAAATATAAAAATATAATCGACTTATGAGAAAATTTTTATGCTAGAAACGACGGCTGATTATCTACGTCAAAACTTACTTAAAGAAGTGAACCGTTGCGTTGAAAGTCACGAAGCATTGTATGTCAAACAAACCGAAGGTAAACCTTTTGTGATTATAGCTGCCGAAGATTGGCAAGCGATTGAAGAAACACTCTTCTTAAATAGGATACCCGGACTTGTTGACAGTATTCATCAAGCGCATCGAGAGGTTTTAGAACAAGGCGGAGTGCCCCTAAAGGCGTTATACAATTGTGAATTGTGAATTGTGAATTGTGAACCGAAGGTCAGCGGAGCTAATTGTGAATTGTGACGTAAACGAATTGTGAATGAATTGTTCAGTAATTTGGATGGCTTTTATTCGAGGCGGATCACCATTCAACATCGTTTAATTTATAGTGTTTCGGAAAAAGATAAAACAGTCTATGTCTTGAGAATGTGGACTCATTATGAATGATGAAGATTTGTAGGGTGGATAGAGCTAAGGATAGTATCCGTGAAGCTTTCACCAATAGTAACGGATAGGACTCTCCTGTTGAAATGAAAAACTTTACTTTTTTAGCAAGACTCCAAACTAAGCGAAGGAGTCCAAGATTTATCTTGGCAGGATACCGTTCAGGACTCCAAACTAAGCGAAGGAGTCCAAGATTTATCTTGGCAGAGGCCCGTTTGTAGTAGCCGAATTCTCGCCCAACGGCCCCCGTTTGTAGTAGGTGATTTATCGCCTTTATCAAAAACAAGGCAATTGATTTATATCGACTTATGACAAAATACTTAATTGAACCTCACCTTTTCGTTGCGATTACGTCTAACCAAATAAATGAAAAACGAAAACCGACACAACAAAAAAACTTGCAAATTTCCCTGTCACTGCGCTAACATAACCGCCCTCAATTGAGGCGAAAGCGGGCCACATAAGCAATAGTTATGCCAATAGTAATCAACGGCCCTGAAGCAGGATTAATAATGGCTTGATTTCAAAAAATTTATCACTATTTTCTGTTAACCTAATTAAGGAGGCGTTTGTTATGAAACAAATACTGACATTGTTTGCCATCGCGCTGCTACTCAGTGGGTGCCAGAGTGGGCCAGGCACCAAAGAGACCGACGGTGAAAAGTCAAAAACGCATGTGATGCCGCTTTCAACTGGAAGAACCACGCCCACGCCGCCTGAAATTGTACAGCGCGGCAATCCCAGCAGCCCACAAAAAGCTTTAGTGATCGGCAACGGTAGATACGCCTATTCGCCGTTACGTAACCCAGTCAACGATGCGAAGGCCATGACTCAAAAACTGGTAGACAAGGGTTTTCGTGTGACTCGCGCAACTAACTTGGATCAGCGAACCATGACGATGGTTGTCCAAGCATTTAAAAAAGAGTTATCTGATACCCAAGAGGGGGTTGCACTCTTTTACTTCTCTGGGCATGGTGCCCAAGTGAATGGACAAAATTATCTGATCCCGGTCAATAACAACGATATTAAAGAAAACAATTTGGGACAACATGCCGTTTCTGCTCAAAGCGTCTTAGCAATGATGAGAGAGGTGAACACTGGCATGAATCTCCTTATTTTAGATGCTTGCCGTGATGACCCCTATCAGGGCAGTCAAAAAAGTAATACGCGCGGTTTGGCACGAATGACTCCACCAAGAGGCGCGTTAATTGCCTTTGCCGCCGCACCGGGACAACCGGCTTTGGACGGTGATGGACGGAACGGTTTATACACTTCCCACTTGCTTAAAGCACTGGATAATGCCGAACATAAGCGCATAGAAGACGTGTTTATGGAAATACGCGATCCGGTATACAAACAGAGCAATCGTAGACAAGAACCGTGGTATCAAGCCACAATGAGAACGCCTTTTTGCTTTGGCGGCTGTCAATAAATGACAATGAGAAATCCATGAGAATGAATGAGAAATCCGATTTTTAAAAAAAATCGGATTTCTTTCTTGAAAATATCACGACTTGTTTAGAACTACCAAAATAAGTGATTGTTTATGAAACAAATACTGGCCTATTTCATAATGGCATTATTCATCAGCGGTTGCCCTCAGCAAGCCACCCATGTCAGCGAGACGCCGCCCCCGTCGCTGCCGGCGACGACGGTACCAGAAAATTCAACCAATCCACAACAGGCTTTAGTGATTGGCAATAGTGACTACGAATACTCACCATTAACTCACCCCGTCAATGATGCCAAACAAATGGCTAACCGTTTGAAACAAATGGGTTTTCATGTCACTCTTAAAACAAATCTTAAGCTTCAAGCCATGACGACGGCTATCCAGAAATTTAGTCAACGTTTATCCGACAATCAAACTGAGAAAAGTGTTGGACTTTTTTATTACTCTGGGCATGGTGCCCAGAAAAATGAACAAAACTTTTTATTGCCGATCAACAATGATAATATTAGCGCCGAAACTGATTTCAAACAAAACGCTATCCCTGCCAAAAGTGTCGTCGCTAAAATGGCAAACGCTCACAACGGGATGAATATTATTATCTTAGATGCGTGCTATGAAGAGCCCTATCGTAATAATTCCAATAACAATACCCAAGGTTTGGCGCGAATAGCGCCCCCAAGAGGGACATTAATTGCCTTTTCCGCTGAAGAAGGTCAAACTGTGTCAAAGATGAAAACCAGTTTATATACCAAAACCCTGGTTAAAGTATTAGAACAGGCGGAACATAACCGCATAGAAGACGTGTTTATGGAAATCGGCGAGAAAGTCAAGCAACAAAGTGGTGGCAAGCAAGTGCCTTGGTATCAAGCCTCACTCAGAAAAGCCTTTTGTTTTGGAGGCTGCTTATAGTAATGAAAAATGAAAAATGAAAAATGAAAAATGAAAAATGAAAAATGCAAAGATAATAACCGAGATAGAAATCCGATTTTTCTAAAAAAGCGGATTTCTTTACCGTTAATTTACATCCTGCTTGGCTTAAGTTTCCAACCGCTCTATGCTCGATGTAGTTTGCCACGCGTTGCCTCTGGTACGCCCGTCGCTTTAGTGATAGCCAATAGCCAATATCAACAGGGAAGGCTGAGCCGGCAACCCGTTAATGATGGCAACGCGATGAAAACCGTTTTAAAAAAGCTCGGCTTTCGGGTTATCTTTAAAACCGAACTCAATGAAAAAGCCATGAATAAAGCAACGGTTGATTTTAGTCGTTGTTTACAAATCAGTAAAGGCGTTGGACTCTTTTATTTCAGCGGATATGGGATGCAACTCTATGGCACAAATTATCTGTTACCTATCAACACGAGTATTATGGATCAATACGATGTTGAATATGACACGTTTTCTGTGAATAAAATGTTAGAGAGATTAAAGAAACTTAAAAATAAGTTAAATATTATTATTTTAGATGCCAGTCGTGAAAGTCCTTATCCCAATTTTGGCCTGCGGCGCGGTTTGGCAAGCATGTCGCCTCCCAATGGTTTTTTTATTAGCTATCCGACGGAACCTGACAAAATAGTTCTACAGACTTCAAGGTATAAAAATAGTTTATATGTCAGAAAAATAGTTCAAGTCCTCAAAAAGGCGAAGCAAAACCATACACGCATAGAAGATGTGTTCATGCAAGTGACTAATGCCGTCGAACAAGAAAGTTATAAACAGCAAATACCTTGGTATAATGGTTCATCGAAAAAAAAGTTTTGTTTTGGGGGCTGTCGAAACAAAACCACCTATCGGCCGACAAGTAAACCTCGTCCAACCTATAGGCAAAATACAACCGCGAAGTTAATCGTTTCTTCTAATATCAATGGGGCTTATGTCTATATTAATGATAAGTTTGCTGGAACTATTCGGGCGGGTAGAATCACAAAAAAATGGCCGCTGGGACGGATCACCGTGCGAGTCGAAAAAAACAATTGTGTTCCATTTAAACAATCGTTTTATCTGCAAAGGAACAAAAGAGTGAAAGCGCAATTGAAATGCGCGGTTACATCACGACCATTATGTTCTTGTTGTGGATGGCATGGATGCTCTCCTTGTCCCTGTCAATAATAATATAAGTTGGAAAAACGGATGAACACTTATTTTTCGTGGAGGTAATATGAGCAAATCATGGTATCGCTTGATGATACTTGTTGTTATGGCCGTTATAAGTGGCTGCAATACCGACGGTGATGATATTAACGTGAGTAATAAGTCAGCTTCAGTCAAAATGGGCGGCCTTTTCCCATTCACAGGGAGTCTTAATGAAAAAGGAATCCCTCGTCATCAGGCAGCATTGCTGGCGACTAAGCATTTGACTGAGGCCGGGTACCCGGTTGAATTGGTGGTAGCTGATAGCAGAACCAATAAAGATTTTGCTGTGGAAGCGGCACGCGAACTCGTTGACAAAGGAAATGTAGATGTGCTTATCGGTGCAGCATCTAGTCCGGCGACAATTGCAGTTGCTGAACAAGTCTCTATTCCTAGGCAAGTGCCGCAAATTTCTTACTCTTCTAGTTCACCTCTACTGACTGAGTTAGAAGCGGATAAGGGGCAGGATTTTCTATTTAGGACTACATCCTCAGATGAGTTACAAGGTGTTGTTTTGGCCCAATTAGCCTTTGAAACGGGTTACCGACGGGTGTCGGTACTTTACATTGAGGGTGCCTATGGTGAGGGTTTGACTGAAGTCTTTACTACAAACTTTAAGGAACTTGGGCAAAAAAATGGCGAGATAGTTAGGGTTGTTTCGGGGCCTCATGAAAAGACGGAAACTGAGAGTGATTTTAGTGATGATGAGGTGGTTAAGAATATTTTACTGGCTAATCTGCAAGGAATTAGTGATGAACCGACTGAAGTGCTTATCGCTATAAGTTTACTGGGATACGCCAAGATTTTCCTAAAACAGGCGGTAGAGAATAATTTCTTCGATAAATTCCTCTTTGTAGATGGTACAAAGTCAAAAAAGATTGTGGAAATTGTCGGAGCCACAGCATTGGAGGGAATGTGTGGCACTGCTCCTGGGGTGGACAAGGAAACAGATTCATGGCGCGAATTTGAAAAAAGCTACCGAGATGAGTACCGCAAATCACCAGAGGAGTTGTATCAACCTCATGCCTATGATGCGGTTGTTGTTGCTGGACTGGCCGCTTATGCGGCTGAAGCCATTGGTGAAACGATAACACCTATTACTATCCGCGAATACCTACGTCGTGTCAATGATACGAAGGATGGGCAAACTGTGACAGCAGGCCCCGAAGGATTAAAACGAGGTATGAAAATGTTAGACAGTGGCTTCACTATCAATTACCAAGGTGCTTCAGGCAATGTTGATTTTGATGAAAACGGGGACGTTATAGCCCCCGTTGAAATTTGGTGTTATGAAGGCGGTCAGATTGTGACTAAAAACTCTGTTATAGTCCCTTCAATTCCATTGACGACTGCCACACAGTGAATTACTAAATTTTCAGGTATTTGAAAGCGGCCCCTTTCAGCAACCATAAAGGATTGTCCTTTTATTGAGTGATTATTATGTAGGGGCAATCCCTTGTGGTTGCCCGGTCGTCTCGGCAAAATACTTGATGTTATGTTTCAGTACTTATTTAATTCATCAGGAGGTTTTATGAACCAACAACAAGGTGAGGGTAATCACGAGTATCACTACCTGATAGCCTCACAAAAGTTGTTTTTATCTGCTATACCGCGACTGGAATGTGTCCCAATTCTTATTTTACTGCTCACTTCACCACTGACAAAAGCTGAAGAAGTTTCTAAGGCTCAAGTTTATATTTCGCCGCGACTAGGGGCAGGTATGATGCGTTATGAGTATAATGTTGGTCTTGCCGGGAAAAACTCTGATATCCAAGATAAAGTTCAGTTAAAAGAGGAACTTCCCTTTATTAATTTGGGTACCACACTGACTTATAACAGACTGTTTATGGATGTTTCTGTCCAAAGCACGCTTATGGAACCAGACATCAATGAAGACGGAGAAAAACCGGTAGGGATTGATTCAACAAACAGGGATTATACTCGGGATACGCAACTTGAACGTCAGGACTACACGCTATCTTTTGGTTATATGATGAACAATCATTTCTCTATTTTTGCCGGCTACCAGTACGGTGATACGAGTTATGATTGGATTGAGAAGATTGATGATGAAAAAGGTGGAGAAGTGGGTACCGTTGATAAAAACAACGAGTTTCTGACAGGAGGCCCTTTTATAGGTGTGGCTACTAACTGGCAAACCAAACTGGGTACTCTTGGACTGAGTCTTGCCGTTGCTGACTTAGATGGCAAAATAACGACCCACAGAAAACATGAGGAGGGGAAGAGCACTATAACTAAACTTCATAAACGTGAAAGAACGGAAAAAGTCTCATCGAGTACGACGGGCGTAAAAGTGGGGCTGAATTGGAACGCACCCCCCATATCCAGTATACCAGGACTTTCATACGGTGTTTCACTGGATTGGTTTAGTTATGAGTTTGACAGCAAAAAGGGCAGTTTCCAAGATAATGTTTTTGGTAACAGGGAGAATGAACTCCTTGATTTGGAGCCTTTTGACGTTGAAGAAACCGTTTACTCAGTTAGATTCTCATTAAATTATAGCTTTTAGCAAAGTGAGTGTGCCCACAATCTCTTTCGTTCCAACGCATCCGCGTTGGAATCCCTACCGTGACGTTCCCGCGTCACGTTCCCAATTTCACTCACTCACAGTGTTTTAGAAACCCCGTTTTTTTAAAGAAACTGGTTTTTTTTTGATTCATAATCTTGCCAACGACAAAATCCGTTTAATCCTAAAAGAAGTTGTACTAACAGCCAACAGCTAAAGCAGTTGTCTGAAAGCTCAAGTCACCTAAAGGTGACTAACCTCGCTCGGGGATTTTTCCAAAAGGCCAAAGCGCAAATTGTAACGGTGGACAGTATAATCCGCAAACAAATTGTACAAAACAGTACCGCTCATAGAGTACAACGGATACGCGTTCCGAAACAGATTGAATTGTGGGCCATACCATGAACCAACAAGGTAAAGAAAATGCCACGATTATTACCTCCTGACACCAGACTCCCAACGACAAAATCCGTTTAATCCGCAAAGAAGTTATACTAAACAGTACCGCTCACACAGTACAACGGATACGCGAAATAAACCGATTGAATTGTGGGCCAAACCATGAACCGATAAGGTAAAGAAAATGCCACGATTATTACCTCCTGACACCAGACTCCCAACGACAAAATCCGTTTAATCCGCAAAGAAGTTATACTAAACAGTACCGCTCACACAGTACAACGGATACGCGAAATAAACCGATTGAATTGTGGGCCAAACCATGAACCGATAAGGTAAAGAAAAGTAAATAGAAAAGCAACTTAGCTTTTAATTCGTTAATTTCCAAATTCGTTGTACTACGTTGTACTAGATACTATGGGTATTTTCACCGTAAACCGATTGAATTGTGGGCCATACCATGAACCAACAAGGTAAAGAAAATGCCACGATTATTACCTCCTGACACCAGATTCCCAATGACTTTTACCTAATTCGTTCATTAGGTTTTGAGTCCTCAGAACTTGATGTTTCAGCCAAGGATGGGGGTTCAGTCTGCTTTAGCAGACTTGAGCTTTTAGCCTGGGGATTGATCCCCAGGTTAACTAAAGCAATAGTTATGCCAATATAAATAAACGGCCCTGAAGCAGGATTGATAATGGCTTGATTTCAAAGAATTTCTCAGCTTTTTCCTTAGGTTTAATCCCTTTCATCCGTTGTACTTTCAGGTTTGACTAACATGACACTAAAAAAACATGACCAGTATAGCAAACAAATTGTGGCAGAACTCATTGAAGCCGAAAGCGAAGCCATTGTTGTAAACCACGAAATACCCCCAGGAGAGGCCCATCAAGCGGATATTTATTTTGTACCCAAGCCGTCAGCCAACTTCCAACGGCTCGGATTATTGGGTAAAATCGCCACTAAGTCTTGTATTATCGAACTCTTCCGTAACCAACCCAGCAAAATTGAAATTCAAACCTGCTTACAAAAACTTTTTACGCTGCGAAGCGAAATCCTGAATAAAGCTGAACGTGAAAAGAAATCTCTGTCAGAAGAGGAAAAAAAGACCCATCAACCTTTAAAGGAAGAACAATTGCCGCAGTTATGGATTCTGGCAACTTCAGCTTCTGAGAGATTATTGAATTCCTTCGGAGCAAACCCCAAACCTAACTGGTGTAAGGGCGTTTATTTTTTACCGGAATCCATCCGAACCGCGATAGTTGCGATAAACCGCCTACCGATTACGCCAGAGACACTGTTAGTAAGACTACTGGGAAAAGGAGCCACCCAACTTAAAGCCATTGACGAAATACGCGCCTTACCAACAGACAATGCCTTACGCAACCGTGTAGAAAGACTGATTTATAGGTGGCGTATTTACATAGATGCCCAACACGACAAAGAGGATAAGGAGATGCTTATGAACTTTCAACAGATTTACCAAGAACACCAGAACAAAATTTTACAAGAAGGCCGACGAGAAGGCCTACAACAAGGCAAGGAAATTGTGGAAAACTTGCTTAAGCTTCGCTTTGGCATGATTGACGAAGCCCTGTCATCGGTGATTGAACGACTGCTCAAATTACCGCCCGATGAATCATCACGCTTGCTGATGCAATCCTCTCGCGAAGAATTATTGGCGAAATTGAGTCATTGAGAAAAACCTCCAGGGGCGTTGCCCCTGGGAATCTTGGAAGCCCCAACGGGGCGATCTTAATACAGCCAGGGGCACCGCCCCTGGCAAGCCCCCGCCCCTAGCAAGCCCCAACGGGGCGATCTACTAAATGTTGTATAATAGTATAATTTAACTATTATATTAGCTTGATATACGGAAGGTACTTCAAATCCGTGAAAATGATGCCCAATATCGTCATGTAATCTTTTCATTTTTAATCTTGCCGTCAATTAACCTCAATAAGGAGAGACAATATGTCGGTGCAATTAACAATAGATTTACCAGAAGATGTTTTTCCTATTCTGCGTACTCATCCTGACACCTTTGTCAAAGAAATGCGTCTGGCGGCCGCGCGGCCATGGTTTGAAATCGGCCAAATTTCCCAAGCGAAAGCCGCCGAATTAGCGGGTATAAGCCGCCAACAATTTATAAACAACTTGTCACGTTTTCAAGTTTCGCCTATTCAGATGACATCCGAAGAACTTTGGCGAAATTGAGTCATTGAACTAAGTATAGTATGATTGAAAAATAATTTTGGCTGGAGTCCAAGCTTTAGCTTGGATCTGCCAAACTAAAGTTTGGACTCCTTCTTAAGTTAAGCAATAAAACACCTACAAAAAGTATAAGAATTAAGCGCGACAGGGGGCCATGACTTAATTTGAAAACCTCCAAAACAGTTTATGGCCCCCAAATTAGATAGTCCAATTGAGGCGATAAATCGCCTACTACAAACAAACGAGGCTTTTCACTTTTCATTAAAATTATGGCTAATTCAAACTCCATTCTGGTCATTTTCCCCTATCGCCTTCAAGGCACATGGGTATTTGACGATGAGCGAGTCGAACTGGTGCAAGAACCCTTTATTGAAGGCATACCGGAAATGATTGACATTTTTGTTCAAGACATTCCTAATGCCGACAACGGTTTCAGACTCTTATTTTCAGCAGCCCCGTTTCCAAACTATCAAGCCGAACTGGTTTGGCTTAAAGAAGAATATGGCGGAAACTGGTATCATTGGGAAGCCCATCATTTAGAAGGCTGGCTATGTCCCGCCTTATTTAAATACTTCAGCGACGCGCCACAACACCTTTACTGCAAAGCTGAACAACTCCAAACCTAAGCGCTTTCTACCAACACACCCGGCCCCTATGTCTTAGCTTTACCCACAAGTGTCCAAAATTAATCATTAATCATTAATCATTAATCATTAATTATTAATTTTGTTCCCGCGCTGAGTATAATTCTGGGGAACAGCGGACTTTATCAAAGGAGAAGGACTTAAGCAAAGGAAATTGCAAATTTCGCCCTTTTCATCAAAGCAGAGGGAGTTCCATCGAACTGAAGGAGACGGTTAGGAAAAATTTCATTCTATAGATATTCAGATAATTAATTTAGTCTCCTTTAGGAGACAGTAGCTCTCAGATAACTGTTCAGGCTAAAGTTTCGCTCCGCGAAACTTTAGCCTGAATAGCTGTTGGCTGCGAAATTTTTCTGAAATTAATTTAGTCTCCTTTAGGAGACTTGCGCTTTCAGACAACTGCTTTAGCTGTTGGCTGCGAAAATTTTATGAAAATCGATACAACTCCTCTATTAAATAATTATGCAAACACCTACTCAAACCTCTCAAGTAAGAATCGACAAATGGCTCTGGGCTGCGCGTTTTTTCAAAACCCGCAGCTTAGCGACAGAAGCCGTTGCCGGTGGCAAAGTCCACCTCAACCAACAACGCACTAAAGCCGCTAAAGAAGTGCATATCGGTGACGAATTAACCATACGCACCGGCCAGATGGAACGCACCGTCATTGTGCAAACACTGTCTAAGCAACGCCGCCCCGCAAAAGAGGCCGTGTTACTGTACCAAGAAACGCCAGAAAGTATCCAACGCAACGAACAAGCGACCGAACTACGTCGTCAAGCAGCCGCGCTACGGCCGCGTGGAGTAGGACGGCCGACTAAAAAAGAACGCCGCACAATTCACCGATTTGTCAGAAATAAGCCCGACGATTAAAATGGAGTCCAAACCATCAGGTTTGGACACAATCACTGGAATCGAACAACGCGACTTCATCTTCAGTAGCCCAACTGAATGGCGCGTAAATAGACACAAAAATCTTCAGCTGAAAACGTTTAAAATGGAGTCCAAACCTTCAGGTTTGGACTTTATTAAGACTTACGCACTCATACAACTAACCAATTGATTTTATTTGAATAACTCAACAGGTAACGACCGAGGCCTTTTAAACGTAACTGACTGAATACTTGCCAAAATTTATTTTTTCAATGCGTAAGTCCTATTTATTACAAAAACAACCACTAACGGCGGCTAATAACCTCACATTCACAATTCATCATTCATCATTCACCATTCACCATTCATCATTCACCATTCATAATTCACCATTCACAATTCACAATTCACAATTAAAAAGGCCCTTTGTTAGGGCAAGTTTTTGAGAAAATTAAGTATTTCATAGCAAGTACGAGCAGGTGATTCAATCGCAATAATATGTCCAACACCTTTCAATACGACATATTTCACAACTGGAATGGTTCGTGCCATCAACTGACTTGGTTCAATAAACAAGCTATCATGTTCGCCATAAAGAATCAGCGTTGGGCAAGAAATTTGACCAAGTTTTTTTATCTGAGGATCAGGATCAGTAAAAAAAGAGCGCACAAAGGTTGCGATTAATTTTGGATCGTTGAGACGTAAAATCTCTTCAACCGTTTGCCACATAAATTCTCGATTCGGATGTTGCACCAAACTATCAAAAAACGGAAAAGGATTTTGGCGAAAATCAGCCAAGATTTGATCCCAAGTATGCTTCTCAAATCCATCGGAAAATTTCTTAACCCGTTGGCGACGTGCAGATTCGTCACCCGCGGACATCAACACCGTGGCAGAACTCGTACTGGTAAGCATCAAGCTAATCAATCGTTTACTGTCGCGCATCGCATAACGGACAGCAACCATACCACCCGTCGAATGGCCCAACAAATGAAAGCGTTGAAGTCCTAACGCATTTGCTAATGCTTCGATATCATCACCAATCGTGTCTACCTCAAAACCAAGCGGCTCACCTTCAACTTGCGTCCGTCCATGTCCACGCATATCCATAGAAATGACGCGATAATGTTCAGACAACTTGGTACTGATACCTGACTGACTCCAATAAGTATTGTTGAAGGACATACCATGAACAGTAATGATTGGCTCACCAGTGCCGCTGTCTTCATAAAAAATCTTGGCATTCTTGTGTTGTAGAGTAGGCATAGTGAAAGAGGGTTGCTCATATTTGAATTAAAAATATCTGAACTGAGATATAGATGTTCAGATAATTCTTGCAGAGATGTCTTAAAGCTTAAAGATCAAAAATTAAAATGGAGTCCAAACCTGAAGGTTTGGACTTGATTACCAAAACAACCACTTACGGCGAGTAATCACCTCACAATCACTTTCACTAGAATCGGACAGATCGACTTCATCATCAGTTTCGTGACACTTATTGGCAAATTCATCGGCATCTTCTCTGGCTTTTTTAGCTTGGGCGCGAGTTTGGGCATTAATTTCTTCTTGTCGCTTAAAACGTTCAATCGCGGCTTGGCGCTCTTGCTCCTTCATCAGATTCCATTGCTCTTCTGGTACACCGTAAATAGCACGAGTACCACCACAGCCGACAAGCACTACCAACAACAGAAGACTATATAACATTTTCATCGTCAACCTCGCCGTGGTAATTAATTAATTTTCAGCCCCAACGGGGCGAGATTAATACAGCCAGGGGCACCGCCCCTGGAAAAAAACCTCTTAATACAGCCAGGGGCACCGCCCCTTCCAAAAAACCCCTAGCTCAATGACATAACTATATCCAAAATGCGGTTTTAGTCATCACCTTCGCTACTCGCTCCATCAACCAACACACCGGTTTTGGCAATGGAACACCGCCGGTTTTGACAGCAACCGTCGCATGATGCGCCTCATCTTCCTTCATTTGTTCCAAAATCGCGCTACTTTTTAAATCTCCCGCCGGTAAGCGTTGCTGATGGCTTTCCAAATGTTTCACAACTTGCTGCTCGGTTTCCGCGACAAAGCCTAAACTCCATTTATCGCCAACTACACCCGCCGTCGCTCCGATGACAAATGAGCCAGTGTACCAGAGCGGATTTAAAAAACTAACATGTCCATCCAGTTCAGAAATACGGTTTTCACACCATACCAAATGATCGTTTTCTTCAAGAGCGGACTGTTTCAGACTCTCACGCACTACTTTAGAGCGTGCCGTCAAAGCTTGCCCTTGATACAAAGCTTGCGCGGACACTTCGCCAGCATGGTTAACACGCATTAATCGCGCAGAGAGACGTTTTTCAGACTCAGTCAACTCCGTCTCAGAAGCCGAACGGGCCGGATTTACCCGCCCACTGTTCAAGGGTTGACCAAATACTGTGCGTAAGCCGCGATCAAAATTGATAATCAAATTATCTAAAGGCGTTAACTGTTGCATCTATTTTTCCCTCATGGAGTCCAAAGCTTCAGCTTTGGCGATTTCACGTCTGCCAAACTAAAGTTTGGACTCCAAAGTTGCCGAGTTTAACGTTTTGATGTAGAAATTGATAATTTCTTCCGGTTCTTCGGCGGCTTCTAAAATGTTAGGCGGAATCGGTAACCGGTTGCCTTCTAGGAGTAGCCACTCAAGTTCTGACAGTTGAGAAAGTGTCTGCGGTAAGCTTGTAAGCTTATTGTCTCGAATATCTAGCCATTCAAGTTTTGACAGTTGACAAATTTCCGCAGGTAAATTTTCAAGTTGATTTTCACTAAGATATAATTCTCTTAGTTTAGTCAATTGACAAACCACTGGCGGCAAGATAGTCAGTTCGTTGTTACTTAAGTCTAACTCTTTCAAACTATTAGACAATTTTGAAAATACTGCCGGTAAGTCCGTCAGTCGATTGTTGCTGAGGTTTAAATCTCTCAGTTTAGCCAATTGGGCAATGTCTGGTGAAATAGCGGTCAGTTGATTGTCGCTGATATCTAGCTCTCTTAGTTGAGCTAATTGGACAACTTCCGGTGGCATGGCTATCAGTCGATTGTGGCTCAAGTCTAATTCTCTCAGTCTGGGCAATTGAGAAATCTCTGACGGCAAGGCAATCAGTTGATTACCACGGAGATTGAGCGTTTTGAGTTGAGACAAGTTGCCAATGTCAGGGGTCAACATAGCCAAGTGATTGTCATCAACATAGAGTGCCTCAAGCTGAGACAATTGGGCGATTTCAGGCGGCAAAGTGAGTAGTTGATTTTCGCCAAGCTCTAACCGCTTGAGTTTAGACAATTTTGCAATTTCCGGCGGCAAGAAAGTCAATTGATTATCATCGAGGGTTAGCCATTCAAGATGAGACAGTTGGAAAATTTGAGCTGGCAAAAAAGTCAATCCCGCTTCTGATAGATCAAGGTCAGTACTCTTGTCTCTCGCCGCTTGTTCAATCTCTTCAAGTAATTGCTCATTCATAATGTTCATTCAAATGTTTACCTACCATTAACATTTAAATATTTTAACCCAATACTCAACTTTTTTCATAAACTCGGAAAATGAGAAAGGGGCAAGAGCCCCGTTGGGGCTTTCCTGGGGCGATGCCCCAGGCTATATTAATGTCGCCCCGTTGGGGCTTTCTTGGGGCGATGCCCCAGGCTATATTAATATCGCTGATTTCCTGGGGCTTTCTTGCGGCTATATTAATGTCGCCCCGTTGGGGCTTTCCTGGGGCGGTGCCCCAGGCTATATTAATGTCGCCCCGTTGGGGCTTTCTGGGGCGGTGCCCCAGGCTATATTAATGTCGCCCCGTTGGGGCTTTCTTCAAAAATAATTAATTATGATTTTCACTATATATGCTATATAGTATATTAAGATTAGTTTGTCAAAGGGGGACTTTTGCATCAATGCCCTGGACTTAATGGCATTGAGCACTCAAGCGCACATTTCTCTTATACTTGACACAGAACTCGAAATCCGTTTTTCGCTTAAAAAACTTTGGCATCGTTCACAATTTGCGCTGTCATGTCTCACAAAGCTCAAAATCTGCGAGTCCAATATGACAGAAAGAGCTAATAGTATGACAGTGCTAAGTATATACAAATCAGGAAAGTAACTATGATCGAAGAACCTTGCACCTACGTCATCTTTGGCGCAACAGGCAATCTCGCACGCATCAAACTCATGCCCGCCCTTTATCACCTAGAAGTCGCTGGACGTTTGCCCGAAAGCACGATGATTTTGGCGACTGGACGCCGCCCTTGGAATCGTGACAAATGGATTTCTGAGGTGAGGGAAATGTTGCTCGCCAAAGCCCGCGATGGCTTAGACGAGAACGTGTTTAAACAATTTCAAGAACGGCTGCACTACTTTGAAGGCGATTTGAGTGATCCAAACATGTACCCAAAAATGCGGGAATTTATCAATAACGATCCCGTTTTTCCACAAAACGTGGCCTTTTACATGTCCATTCGCCCGGCCGAATTTGGCGTAGTTGTCCAAAACTTGAGCGAGGGCGGTTTACTGAATGAGGAACACGGCTGGCGGCGCGTCGTCATCGAAAAGCCGTTTGGCTACGACTTGGAGAGCGCCCGTGCCTTGCATCAACAGTTTTCTCGCCATCTGCGTGAAGAACAAGTCTATCGTATCGATCATTACTTAGGCAAAGGAACAGTGCAAAATGTATTGGTATTTCGTTTTGCCAACCTTATGCTGGAACCGCTTTGGAATCGTAACTATATTGATCATGTCCAAATTACCCATTCAGAAACCCTTGGAGTGGGCAGTCGCGCCGATTATTATGATAGCGCCGGTGCGATGCGGGACATGATACAAAGCCATTTATTGCAACTGCTCACCCTCGTGGCGATGGAGCCGCCGGTTTCTATGGAGGCTGAGGCTCTGCGCGATGAGAAAGTGAAGGTACTCAAATCCATCCGCCCTATCCCGCCAAACGCGGTACATGCTCAAACCTTTCGCGCTCAATACACGACAGGCTTCGTGCAGGATCAAAAGGTAAAGGGTTATCTGCAAGAAGACAAAGTGCCCAAGCACAGCGTAACCGAAACTTACGCGGCTATGAAACTCTTTATAGATAACTGGCGCTGGGCGGGTGTTCCTTTTTATTTGCGGACGGGCAAACGCCTCGCCGAGGCACAATCTATGATTTCCATTTGCTTTAAACAGCCACCACAACAGTTTTTCCGAACCAGCCAGATTCAACGTATGCGTTCCAATTGGATCCTGTTAGGTATCCAACCAACAGAATGTATTAAAGCCGAAATGACCGTCAAGGAACCGGGGCTAGAGATGAACACTCGCAAAATCAGTATGGATGCGAGCTTCCGAAAAGAAGATGATATTCAGAAAGAGGCTTATGAAGAACTTTTGCTAGACGTGATCAAAGGTGATCGTTCACTCTTCCTGCGCTATGACGAAGTGGAATACGCTTGGCGAGTTGTCGAACCTATTCTACGTGTTTGGGCAATGGAACGCGATTACATTCCCACCTACCCGGCCGGCAGTTGGGGGCCTAAGGAGAGCCGCCGCTTATTTGAAAAAGAAGACCAACGCTGGCGACATTCCCTTCTTGTTGAAAAAGAAGATAGCTAACTGGTCGTTTGTAGTAGTTGCTTTAGCAACTAACCGTTTGTAGTAGTTGCTTTAGCAACTAACGGCGATAAATCGCCTACTACAAACACACTCATAAAATTGTGATCTAGAACCTGATGAATACAACAGACTTACAACGCCTCAAAAATCGTCTAACCATCCTACAAACGCTCAACGAGAGGTTTGCCATTGCTGATCACTTGAAATTTTCGGCAGGGCGCGGTGGTGTCGCCGTCGCTGAGATTGAAAATGATCTTGCTGAAGCTACCCTATCCCTAGAAGGTGGTCACATTATGGCTTTTCGCCCACGCGATCAAGAGCCAATATTGTGGCTAAGCCCTTTTGCGCCGCTTAATCAAGATAAACCCATTCGCGGTGGCATTCCCGTCTGTTGGCCTTGGTTTGGGCCTCACGCGACTGACAAGAATAAGCCGGCTCATGGCTTTGCTCGGACGGCGCTATGGACACTCATAGACACCAAAGTCGTTGATGATGGCGCGACGCAAATCTCGCTTGAACTTGTGGACAATGAGGCCACTAAGGCCTTATGGCCTCATGCTTTTCAGTTGCAAATGACTGTCACCGTCGGAACCCAGTTGCGGGTGGAATTAGTTACTCGTAATACCGGGAACGAAGCCTTTAGCCTTGGTGAAGCGTTGCATAGCTATTTTAATGTCAGCGATGTGACTCAAGTAACCATTCATGGACTCGAAAATTGCCAAGTGATTGATAAAGTAGATAATTCGCAGCGCAAGGTACAAGAAGGCGCGGTGAAAATCAGTGCCGAAACTGACCGCGTTTATCTGAATACGATTGCTGATTGTGTTATTGATGATCCGGGGTTCAAGCGGCAAATTCGTATTGCTAAAAAGGGCAGCCAATCTACCGTTGTTTGGAATCCGTGGACGGAACCGGCCGCTCGTCTGGGAGATTTGGGCTACCAAGGTTATCTTCGCATGGTTTGCGTGGAGACGGCTAATGCTGCTGATAATATGGTAACAGTGGCACCCGGCGGTGAGCATCGTTTGCAAATGGTTATTGGTAGTACATAAGCCTCTCTACGAGACTGGTAATCGTTTGTAGTAGTTGCTTTAGCAACCAACCGTTTGTAGTAGTTGCTTTAGCAACTAACGTTTGTAGTAATTGCTTTAGCAACATAAGTTTGTAGTAGTTCAAACACACTAATAAAATTGTAATCTAGCTGATGAATACGACCACTTTGATGAACAAAACCCAACCAATCCGCTGGCAGTTACTAGACGACGCACAAGCCGTCGCCGATGAAGCTTGTCAGCGCATTTTAGCATTATCCAAGCAAGCCATTGATAAACAAGGCTATTTTAGAATAGTCCTCGCTGGCGGCAACACGCCGAAACAAACTTATCGCCTACTAAAAGAAGCCGACACCGACTGGACACAATGGCATATTTATTATGGAGACGAACGCTGTTTAGCCGAAAACGATTCAGAGCGCAACAGCGTTATGGCTTCACGCGCTTGGCTCGATCATGTCACCATCCCTTCCGCCCAAATCCATACCATACCAGCACACTTAGGCGTAAAAGAAGCAGCACACCGCTACACAGACACCTTAAAAAAGGCCCTTCCTTTCGACATGGTACTACTCGGCATAGGAGAAGATGGACACACCGCCAGCCTCTTCCCTGGACACTGCCACCCCGAAGACGAATTAGTCCATGCCGTTTTCAACGCCCCAAAACCACCCCCAGAGCGCGTCACCCTCAGCGTAGCAGCCCTGAGCAACACTCGTGACTTACTCGTTTTAGTGACTGGCGCAAACAAACGAGACGCAGTGGCTGCTTGGAAGCGCGGAGAAAACCTACCCATTGCCCAAATACGGCCAACCGTTGTTTCAGTGCTAAGTGATCAGTTATTTCAGTAGGAAGGCAAGCGGGCTAGCAAAAATAGGTTGCCAAGATTTCTCCGGAGTCCAATATTTATCTTGGCAGTCCTCCTCCGTAGATTCTACCGTTCTGGTTTGGGGGCCATAAAACGTTTTGAATGTTGTCAAATGAAAGTATGGCCCTATAACTGAGTACAACGAATTACGCGGATAAACGAATTGGTAGTCGCGTAGGTAGTACAACGGATTACGCGGATAACGGAATTATTAATCAAACTGAGTACAACGAATTAAACTGAGTACAACGAATTACGCGGATAACGGAATTATTACTCAAACTGAGTACAACTAATTACGCGGATAAACGAATTGATAGATTGCCAAACTAAAGTTTGGACTCCGGAGTCCAAGATTTATCTTGGCAGTCGTCTTCCGTAGATAGTTCTGGTTTGGGGGCCATAAAACGTTTTGAATGTTGTCAAATGAAAGTATGGCCCTATAACTGAGTACAACGAATTACGCGGATAAACGAATTGGTAGTCGCGTAGGTAGTACAACGGATGACGTGGATAAACGGATTGGTAGTCGCGTAGGTAGTACAACGAAACTTCGTTAAGAAACGCAAATTACGCGGATAAACGAATTGGTAGTCGCGTAGGTAGTACAACGGATTACGCGGATAAAGGAATTATTAATCAAACTGAGTACAACTAATTACGCGGATAAACGGATTGGTAGATTGCCAAACTAAAGTTTGGACTCCGGAGTCCAAGATTTATCTTGGCAGTCCTCCTCCGTAGATAGTTCTGGTTTGGGGGCCATAAACTACTTTGGATGTTGTCAAATTAAAGTATGGCCCTATAACTGAGTACAACGAATTACGCGGATAAACGAATTGGTAGTCGCGTAGGTAGTACAACGGATGACGTGGATAAACGGATTGGTAGTCGCGTAGGTAGTACAACTAATATTGCTCCTAAACGACACAAGCGCGGATAAACGAATTCAGATTTGCTGTCCGTTAAAATCCATGCGTGTGGAGACAACTTTCTTGGATGTCTAAAATCAAGCAGCCATCGTTCTCTTTTCGAGCATCAAAAGACCAATTCGTTTATCACAGCTTGTTTATTTGTACTTTATATTCAATGAGTTATAAAAAACTGATAGGTGGTAAGGGAAAGCATCTCACCACCTATTAGTTTGTCTAGTACAACGACACAAGCGCGGATAAACGACACAAGCGCGGATAAGCCGAGCCAAAGGAAAGTTAGTCAAGCTGAAAATCTCTAGGATAAATGAATATCGTAGTCTTTGTTAAGATTTTCTTGTCATAAGGGCAATTCGTTTAGAAGCAATATTAGTTGTACTACGTTGCCGCCAATTCGTTTATCCGCGTAATTCGTTGTACTAGGTTGCCGCCAATTAATTCGTTTATCCGCGTAATTCGTTGTACTAGGTTGCCGCCAATTAATTCGTTTATCA
>Ga0190315_1000049_pt1 | contig 72171 bp, 72 predicted proteins | sample 48701101_MG_FD_161673 | JGI IMG/M metagenome (GOLD analysis project Ga0190315, IMG submission 161673) | Hydrothermal vent sediment bacterial communities from Southern Trench, Guaymas Basin, Mexico - 4870-11-0-1_MG | ecosystem: Environmental > Aquatic > Marine > Hydrothermal vents > Sediment ...
AGTAAATAATGGTTCTGGTCTTCATGTTCCCCCTTCTTTTTCTGAGTATTCTCAGTAACTTAAGCCTAACGCCCCACTGCTCATCCTGACAGTATCAATCTTTTTTTAACTGCTTTTAAACAAAACACGGTGAAAAGGAAAGGGAAAGGTTTAAAAAAAGCATTAGAAAGCAAGGATTGCCAGAAAGTCCTCGAATACCTTGATGATTACCTAGAGATTATTGAAAGCGAAGAGGAGCTTAGAGAGCTTCTCCAAAGACTCGAAGAACTTGCCCTAGAATGCGAAGAAGCTTATGGGCTAGCTCATGAAATAACCCATATCTATGCTCATTTGGATGAGCTGGAAAAGGTATTAGAGGTTTACAAGAGACTTGTGGAAAAGTATAAGGGCCAAGGAGAAAATACTTGGATGCCCTTTATCATCTTGCAGATGCCTATGAACATTTCGGAATCCCAGAAAAGGCCATAGAAACTTATGAAAAGCTTTTGGAACTTGAAAGAGAACTTGGAAATAAAAAAGAAGAAGCACTTACACTGACACACATTGCAATAAACTATGATGAGCTGGAAGAAATAGAAAAGGCAATAGAATCGATGAAGAAGGCAAGTGCAATGTTTAAAGAGATGGGCGATGAAAGAAACTACCTTCTAAGTTTACTTGATTTAGCCCACTTTTACTACGAGCTTGGAGATTATAAACGGGCTGAAGAGTTTATCTCGGAGACCTTAAAAACTCCCAGAAATGCGGAGATCGAAGTCAATGCTCGGATAGTCGAAGCCGAGATAAAAGCTTCACAAAAGGACTTCAAAAAAGCGTTTCAATCTCTTAAGCTAGCACTCCTAAAAGCCTCAGAAATTGGTGATGAAGAGCTTTTCAGCATTGCATTTGACGCAGTGTATAACTTCATAACAGAGCTCTTTGAGGAAAAAATGTACAAAGAAGTCTATGAGAACGTAGAAAGTTTAGCAGAGGCTTTTGAGGAAATAAACAAAGAACACGAGAAATTTTTCAAAGCTGTAGTGGAACTTGCAAAACTTAAAGAGGGTTCGAAGAACAAATACACAAAATTTTATGAAAGCATAACCATAGAAGAGCTCAAAGAGCTGCTTGAGGAGCTTAAGAAGATTGGAACGGGCATCTTAAATGCTTACCTTTGATTTCTCATTCTTAAAAAGAAAAGGAATTAAAATCTAGAAACAGTCTCAACTTCAGCGCTCTCGGCGTTTTCCACCTGGGCAAATGCTTCTGCAACTTCGTCAAAAGAATACCCTTCAGCGTCTTTTCCAAGCACGTAAACTTTAAGTGCAACTAATCCGAATGCAATTGGTTCCCTATCAATCTTGGAAATCCCATATTTGCTTCCAAATTTTTCCTTAAGTGTCTTTCTGATATTTGCCTCCAGCTCGTCGAGATTCACTTCTGGATCAGTGGGCATAACCCTAATAACCCCTACCAAATTAAAATCGCTCATATCCTTCACCTCAAGGTCCTTCCCATCCACACTTGGGGCACTTGTAAGTTACCCCAAGAACACGACAGCTTTCGCATCTCCATATAACTTCTTCCCCACAGTTTGGACATATGAAGTGGGTAGCGTGCTCTCTTGGTGTTATCTCCTTTCCACATGAGGTACATACAGGTATACTCTCTGCCATTTCAAACCACCTCCTTTAGAAATGAGGTTTTTTGTCATCGTGACTCTTAACGCAATAAAGGAGGTCCATTTATAAAACTTTCGAGAAGGTCAGACCATGCGAGTCTCTTCATCTATCGGTCGAAATCTCCCTCATCATCCCTAAAACAAAATAAAAAGAAAGACCTTATAAATCTTCCTCAAGCGACATGAAACTTATAAATTTTTGTTTGTAAGCCAAAACTTCTTCTATTTGCTTTTTATCCACTTTACTGGACATACTGATTTGTTTGTAAAGTGCCTCCAGCTCCTTTAGCATCCTTTCTAGATTTATTTCTACTTCTTTAGGACTACTATTGGATGCTTTTATCTTGCCCAGAAGTTTGCCCCTCAGAAACGGCAACACTTCAAACGGCCGGCCCATATAGGCCCAATATATGCCCTCTCTCAAGATTTCACCCAGAATCTCAATTTCAGAATAGCTCATTTTCTTTTTCCTATCGATTGGTTTCCCACTCCCCCCTCATGGATATCACCATTTTTAGGCAGATTTTATCGTTGATTAAATTTTTGGCTATTTGTTTGTTGAAATGCCAAACAATTTAAAAGGCAACTAACATTTTGCCAATTCAGTATCCAGTTTTCTTGTCTCACTTGTCATTAGTTCAAATAAAGTAATGGGAAGAGGAAAGTTTATGAGGGTTAAACTTTGATAAAACGCTTTTTCCAGATTTCTACAATTTTCTCTCATGTGTTTAACTAAAATAACAAGTTAACTTATCATAGTATCCGTAGAAAAGTTCCATTTATATCACAAACACACCAAAGTAGTAGTTAAAAGCCCTGTTGGAGATAATGCCGGATTATCTCCTCTTATCTTAGGCCTAAGTTTTACAAAAACGTAACTCTTAAATAGATCTTTTGATGTATATTCTTATGCCATTATACACTAAGGCATGCAATATTGAAGGAAAAATGTAAGGAGGCCGAAATAAATGAAGAGGTCTGGAATTTTGGCATTATTGTTTGTTTTTGTTATGGTACTAAGTCCACTAGCTGCAGCAGAAAAGGGCCCGGCAGCTGACATAGTATACGTTGGAATTAGAACTAACGAAGAAACAGGCATCACAGACGTTGCAAAAGGAGACCTCGACGTCTTCCTCTGGAGCGTAGGAGGAGCAGCATTCCAAGACCTGCCCTCAGACGTCCTCAACAACTTAGAGTTGATTAAAACCGCAAGCGGTTACAACGACATTGAAGTTAACCCAGTACATGATGACGACAACCCGTATTTGATCACGGTTGGTGAAAAGAAATACTTCAACCCATTCGCAATCAGAGACATAAGATATGCTTTGAACTTCCTCATAAGCAGACAATACATAGTCCAAAACATCCTCCAAGGATCAGGACAAGCCATGCTCGGTGGAATAAGACCAAGCACCGGCGCAAACGCATACTTCGAACCAGTATACAAAGCCATGGGAATCACAGCAGTTGCAGACATTGCTAAATCACAACAACTAGTGGAAAACGCCATGAAGAAAGCTGCTGATGAACTGGCAAAACAAGGTTACGAACTTAAGAAAGGTAACGACGGCTTCTGGTACTTCAACGGCGAGCCTGTTACACTCAAATTCATCATCAGAATTGAAGACCACAGAAAAGACCTCGGTCTTTACGTTGCTGATTTGATTGAGAGATTCTGGGGCTTCAAAGTTGATAGACTCCTATGGGACAGAAGAAAAGCCTCAAGCACAGTTTATGCTGGCGATCCAAAGAACTACCAGTGGAACATGTACACTGCTGGTTGGGTTTCAACAGTAAACATCAAGTGGCCAGATGATTATACAGCCTGGTGGTATGCCAGCTGGTACGGATGGCTCCCAGGAGCAGTAGGATGGGAAATGCCAAGAGAAGACCTAATAACCGTCAAGGAGCTTGTTAACGAGCTCGGAGGACCCGAAACAGTTATTGAGAAATTCCAGCTTAAGCATTACAACACTCCAGACAAACTTGCCGAGCTTTATGACATGACAGAAGAGGAGATTACCAAGATGCTCGTTCTTGGTAGCGTTGAATTCAACGGTAAGAAGTACGAGATGGAGGAGGGTAACGTCGACCAGTACTGGGACCTCCAGAAGATCTCAATGGCTCTAGGAGTTAGGGACTCACAAAAAGTCTTCCTAGTTGAAACTTGGGAATACTTCCCAGTGAATAAGGAGAGGGTTAAGGCAATTGCAAGAGACGTTTCTTCAGGATTATGGACTAGATGGAGTATTATAACCGCAGAAACCCCAGACAAGGTTGTTAAAATTGCCGAATTCTCAGCAACCGGAGCACTCTTCATGAGCGCATTCAACCCAGTCGGTGGTATTGACGACGTCTACAGCTCGGCAATCTGGAGAGTAATCTATGATTATGCAATTTATACTGACCTCGCAACTGGAACATACATCCCAGTAAGATGTACCTACAAGGTTGAGAGAGGACCAGTTAAGGTTCCAGATGATGCTGTGATTTATGACACTGTGCAGGACAAGTGGGTTGTCGCCCACGCTGGAGAAGAGGCAAAGGCGAAGATCACCTACGACTGTAAGTTCGGCAACTGGCATGATGGCCACCCAATGACCATGGCTGATATCAAGTACGCCACAGCATTCAACTGGGAATGGTCAACCAAGGATGGTGACGATGATCCATACTACGATGATAAGTTGGCTTCAGCTGCCGAGAGCCTGGCAAAGATTAAGGGTATTGAATGGGTTGACGAGGACACTTACGTTGTTTACACTGACTTGACGCACCCAGTTGCTGATGATGTAATGGCTTATACGAATGTCTTTTGGGCTTCACAACCATGGCAGCTCCTTTACGCTGAGAGTGAGCTCGTTGCGAAGGGAGATGAATACGGCGCATCACAAAAGTACTCCTTCAGTGAGGAGGCCGAGGGTGTTGCACAGCTCGATCTCCTCGTGAAGGATCACGTTGCTGATTTGAAGAAGGTTCTTGAGGCTTTGAAGAACAAGAAGGCTGTTCCAGCGGCAATTGCTAATGACGTTAGCGATCCAACTACAGGTTATGATGCAATTCTCAACTGGATTGACAGCAAGGGTCATGCGGTAATAAGCAATGGTCCATTCTACCTCGAGAACTATGACCCAGACAAGATCTTCCTCGAGTTAAGGGCATTCAGAGATCCAACATACCCATTCGACCTTGACTACTGGAAGCAGAGGTTAATACTTGCGAAACTTGAGCTTGCTGGAATCGAGGTTCCAACTAGGATCTTTACTGGGGATGACTTGAAGGTTGCAGTGAAGGCTAACATGGTTGAACAGTACCCAGAGACAGGTACAAAGCCCGCTGACAAGGGATTTGTCTTTGTTGAAGTGAAGGATGAGAAGGGACAAACAGTGTTCAGTGGTGAGGCTAAGCTCGCCAAGGCTGGAAGCTTTGAAGTGGTGATACCTGGTTCAGAGACTGCTAAGTGGGAAGCTGGGAAGTACGAGGTTTACGTTAAGGGTGGACTAGAGGAAGGCGTTGTTTCATTCACTGACAAGAAAACCATAATCGTCATTAAGAAAGAAGAAACAACATCACCAAGCCCAAGCTCAACAACTTCATCACCAAGCCCAACAGAGAGTCCAACAAGCTCACCAAGCCCAACAGAAACTGGAGGAATCTGCGGACCAGCAATACTCGTAGGACTAGCACTAATCCCGCTACTACTAAGAAGAAAGAAGTGACTTTATACCCTTTAAATTTTTATTATATTGTTTTTTCTCTTCTTTTGAGTCTTAGCAACTTTCAATCAATAACATAAGGGTATCGTTTCGATGAATATTTAAACGCGTTTCTATGCCTCTGTTTGTGCTCGTAAGTCCTTACCAGACATTAACATAGAAAAATATATAAAGTTTTACAAACTTGAAAATGTTGATGAATGATAAAAAGCCTCAATGTACACATTTGAATGGAGGTGCGTAAGTTGGGATATGGGAAATATATTGCAATTAGGCTCCTCAATGCATTGCTGGTTCTTGCATTAGTTACTTTACTAGTTTCAGTACTCTTTACGAAAGTTGCAGAAGAAGATATCAGATCGACAATCCAAGAACAGATCAACCTCAAACTGAGATCTAACCCAGAACTCCAAAAACAATTAGCCGCTGACCCAGAGAAACTCCAAGAATGGTATGAAAGAGAGTACAACAGACTTATTCACGTATATGAATTAGACAAACCATTTTGGGTAAGGGTGGTACAAAGAACAAAAGATACATTAACACTTAATTTTGGTAATACAAAGTCTCCAATATTTGGAGAAACGGCAGTTAGCAAGATAATTGCTAAGGCGATACCAAGAACCGTCATTTTGTTTACCACAGCCCAGATCTTCGTCATTTTAATCGGTTTGCTCTTAGGTGTAAAAGCAGCTCAGATGGCAGGAAGCGTACTAGACAAGGGCGTCTCCATAATAGCAATGGTCACAAGTAGCATCCCAATGTGGTGGTTCGGAATGATGATGATCTTAATATTCTCGTTCAAAATGGGATTGTTCCCAAGCGGTGGAATGACTTCAATACCACCCAAAGAAGGCTTTGCATACTACCTTGATGTTCTTTACCACATGATTCTTCCAGTGACTACAATAGTCTTTGTTCTTTTTGGCAGCTGGGCATGGACAACAAGAAACATTATGATCGGTACAATGCAGGAAGATTTTATTATGGCTGCAAGAGCTAAGGGTGTCCCGGAGAGAAAGGTAATTTATGGACACGCTCTAAGAGCATCAGCTCCTCCAATAGTAACAATGACAATATTCAGTCTTCTTGGTTCAATTGGTGGTGCCATTATTACCGAGAGTGTTTTTAACTGGCCAGGAATGGGAAGATTGTACTGGACTGCCCTGCAACAAAACGAGACTAGATTATTGATGGGTGTAACATTTGTTACAGTAGCATTGTATTTGATAGCAATGATTATTGCAGACTTGGCATATGGATATCTAGACCCAAGAGTCAAAGTTGGTGCATCCCAACAAACATGAGGTGAGGAGCAATGAGATGGGTTGATGTAAAAGCGAGCTTAAAGGACTTCTGGTTCGAATTTAGAAGACAAAAAGGTGGATTATTCGGACTAGCATTGCTTTTCCTGTTGATATTCACCGCCCTTGCGGCACCATACATAACTGAACCAGACATCCCTAAGAAATGGACACAGTATTGGGAAGGGAATCCTGTAACAGTACCTCCGGTTTGGTACAATTACTTTACATCCAAAAAACTGGCTCCCCACGAAGTTTTAACAAGCAATGATCTCAAAATAACTGCCGATGGACAGGACATTGGTGGAGGAATGAAGTACTATAGTTTTGAATTCACTTACGAGAACAATTACGATGTTCCTCCTTCAGATATCATAATAAGAGATATTGGAGTTAAACTGGCAAATATAAATTCTCCTGCTCAAATCGTTGTCACAGTGATAAGACCCGATGGCAACAAGATAGAACTCCTTAACACCGAACTAAGAGAGGGTTCCATATATCAACTGGCAAAAGACGGAAAAGTTAGAGCTGCCGTGTTCCAATGGGCTTCTCAATTCGAAAACCCAGAAAAGATTGCAGAAGGTGGAGAGACCCTAAAGAACACAATGGACACTATGAGAGTAATATTTGCGAAAGCTCAAGAGGGTATTTTAACAAATCCAGAGACCCTTAAGGGAGCATATACATTCCAAGTAGAAATCTTTACCTTCACAGAAGGTGATCAAATAGACCTAAGCACCACAGAAGTCATCCTTTCGGGAAGAACGTATGGATTAATGGGAACCGACTATAAGGCTAGAGACCTCTGGGCAGGCCTTGTATGGGGAACAAGAGTGTCGCTCACAGTTGGTGTTACTGTAGCAGTTCTTACGGTCCTTATAGGCATATTCTATGGAGTTACAAGTGCCTATCTCGGTGGGTGGAAAGATGAGTTTATGCAGAGGGTCAACGAGTTCTGGGCTTCAATACCAACACTGCCAATACTTATTCTCCTTGGTGCTGCATTCAAGGGTCACGTAAGCCTCTGGACGATAGTCTTCCTAATGGTAGCATTTTACTGGACGGGAATTGCAAAAGTCGCAAGAAGTATGGCACTGCAGATTAAGGAACAAACTTATGTAGAGGCGGCAATTGCTCTCGGTGCTGGTACTGGAAGGATAATTTTTAAGCACATAATGCCTCAGATCATGCCATATGCCTTTGCAGCAATGGCCCTTAACGTTCCCAGTGCTGTTTTAACCGAAGCATCACTTAGCTTCCTTGGATTGGGTGATCCAACTGCAGTTACTTGGGGACAGATACTCTACGATGCACAGACTCAGAGTGCAACAATTAACGGATACTGGTGGTGGGTCATACCTCCTGGACTAGCCATTACACTAGTAGCATTCACATTCGTGTTACTTGGAATATCACTCGATAGGGTACTTAACCCAAGACTGAAGAGGCTGTGAGGTGAATAAAATGGCCAAGAATGTGCTCGAAGTTAAAGATCTTAAAATGTACTACTTCACTTCAAGAGGGGCTGTGAGGGCAGTTGACAACATCACATTTGAGCTCAAAAAAGGCGAAGTCTTAGGCTTAGCAGGAGAAAGTGGATGTGGAAAATCCTCACTAGGTTTCACATTAATGGGAATGCCCACACCGCCTGGAAAGATCGTTGGAGGAAGCATAAAAATAGATGGTAGGGAGATCGTTGGACTGCCTGAAGATGTGCTTAGGAGAGAAATTAGATGGCAGAAAATCTCAATGATATTCCAAGGTGCTATGAATGCTTTAAATCCAGTTTATACTGTCGGATATCAGATGATAGAACCATTAATTTATCATAAAGGTATGGAGAAGGAAGAAGCTCTAGATAAGGCCATGAGGTACCTAGAACTTGTGGGACTTGCTCCAGAGATAGTCTATAGATATCCACACGAGCTCAGTGGTGGGATGAAGCAAAGAGTTGTTATTGCTACTGCATTGCTCCTAGAACCAGAATTAGTCATTGCGGATGAGCCGACGACAGCTTTGGATGTAGTTGTCCAAGCCCAGATAATAAACCTCATGAAGAAGCTGAAAAAAGAACTTGGTCTGTCAATGATATTCATCACCCATGACTTGAGCATTCTCGCGGAGGTAAGTGATAGAGTAGCAATAATGTATGCAGGAAAAATAGTAGAAATCGGAGACAGTGAAAAGATATACTACGAACCAGCACACCCCTACACCCAAAAACTCCTGGCAGCAATTCCAAGGTTGCATGAAGACGTTGAGAAGCTCGAGTTTATACCGGGACAGCCGCCCAACTTAATACGCCCACCCACTGGATGTCGCTTCCACCCAAGATGTCCATATGCAATGCAACAATGTAAGGAACAAATTCCAGAGCTGAAAGAGATTGAGAAAGATCACTATGCCGCATGCTGGTTGTTGTGAGGGATGAAAAATGGCGAAAGCAATATTAAAGGTTGAAAATCTCAAGAAGTACTTTCCGATTAAGAGGGGCCTAATAGCGGGACTTAGAGGTGAACCTCATAGGTTCGTCAGAGCAGTAGATGGAATTAACTTTGAAGTCCATAAACAAGAGGTTTTTGCCTTAGTGGGAGAGAGCGGATGTGGAAAAACTACCACTGGAAAATTAGTAATGAAGCTCCTTGAACCAACTGATGGTAAAATATATTTGGAAGGTCAAGATGTGACCGAGCTAAGAACTCAAGAAGAAATCAAAGCATATAGAAGAAAAGTTCAGATGGTCTTCCAAGATCCGTTTTCCTCAATGAATCCAAGATTCAGAATCTACGACGTATTAGAAGAACCACTATTGATTCACGGAATTGGTGAGACCAAAGCAGAAAGAGAAGAGCTCATCTATAAGGCGCTCGAGATGGTTAAAATCGTCCCGCCTGAAGACTACGTAGGCAGGCACCCCCACATGCTCTCTGGTGGTCAGAGACAGAGAGTAGCTATTGCAAGAGCTTTAATACTTAACCCAACATTTATAGTGGCGGACGAGCCAGTTTCAATGCTTGATGTTTCAATTAGAGCAGAAATTCTTGAATTGATGAAAGAACTCAAAGAAAAAATGGGTGTTACATACCTTTACATTACCCACGACCTTTCAACAGCCAGATACTTTGCCGACTACATTGCAGTCATGTACCTAGGAAGAATTGTCGAAATGGGTCCTGCAAAAGTTATAATTGACAACCCAATACATCCCTACACAAGAGCTTTGCTTGCGGCAGTGCCAGAGCCAATCCCAGAGAGAAGAAATATAATCAAGGAGGTCCCAATTAAGGGTGAAGTTCCAAATGCTGCAAACATTCCACCAGGTTGCAGATTCCATCCAAGATGTCTCTACATGGAGAGAGGACTCTGTGATATGAAGCACCCACAATTAGTAGAGTACGAACACAACCACTGGGTAGAATGCTGGTTGGCCGGAAAGATTTAATCTATTCTTACCCCAATCTTTATAATTTTTGTTTTGAAAATGCTTTGTGGGTGGTGTAATGGTAACTTTTAAAGATGCACTCAGATATCCTTTAATAAAAGCAGGTCTGCTTTTCTTATTCTTGGCCATAATGCTTGCTTTCATTTCTATGTATAGCATTCCAAAAACCGGTAATTGGCATGGGAATCTACAAAAAGGCCAATATTCAATTGGGGATTCTCAATTTGAAGAAGAGTACTTCATAAGCAACAGAACCCTTATATTATATTCCCAAAACGCATCAGTGATCATTGTTCATGGAAACAAAATTGACGTGTATAATTTAAACAATAATTCCGTAACGTTGAACCCACTTTCTCAGCCACAGATAAATGTGGAAAGTGGAAATGTTTCTTATGTGTACGATGTAGAAGGAGTTCAATATCCCTACTCCTCTCTAGCATGGATAGCATTTATCTCAATGCTCGTGGGAAGTGCTTTAAGTCTTATTGGATACGTGAGATTTATGGAAGAACTAAAGGGAGGCTAGAAAATGAGAGAATTAAATTTCGAAGAGGTTATTAGTAAGCTCATCTCCTTTATAAAAGAGAAAACAGAAGAAGCAGAAGCTAAGGGAGTAGTGATTGGGATTAGTGGCGGTGTAGACAGCGCAACTGTTGCCCATCTTGCAACAAAAGCTCTTGGAAAGGAGAAAGTACTTGGTCTTATAATCCCATATTACATGAACCAAGACGTAGAAGATGCCTTATTAGTATGCAAAAAACTCGGAATCGAATATAAGGTCATCAACATAAAGGAGATCGTGGATGAATTTGAGAAGAGTATCGGATTTGAACTTGACAAGGTCTCCAAGGGAAATTTAATGGCAAGAACAAGAATGATACTTTTATACGCTCACGCAAACTCAAGAAACTACCTTGTTTTGGGGACTTCTAATAAAAGTGAATTTTTGACGGGATACTTCACAAAATGGGGAGATGGGGCTAGCGATTATGCTCCCCTAATCAACCTATACAAAACGGAAGTCTGGGAAGTTGCTAAGAGAATCGGAGTTCCAGAAAAGATAATAAGCAAAAAACCGAGTGCTGGACTATGGGAAGGACAAAGTGACGAAGACGAACTAGGGATTAGCTACAAACTCTTAGATGAAATCCTCTATAGATTGGTGGATTTAAAAATGGAAAAGAGCAAAATTGCCAAAGAGTTAAGTATCCCAGTAGAGAAAGTCGAGTACGTCGAGTATCTAGTCAAAAAAAGCGAGCACAAAAGAAGACTCCCTATGGGACCAGAAATTTGAGGGTGAAGCGCGTTGAAAAAGGGGTATATACTGGTCTTTTTAGCGGCAAGTATGTGGGGAACTCTCGGCATTTTTGCTAAATTGCTCTATGGATTCGGATTAGACCCTTTTACAGTAACATTCTACAGAGCCTCCATAGCATTCGCTCTTCTTTTTGTTTACAACCTTTCCAAAGGCTTCCAGATTAAAAAACGTAGACTACCTTTCTATGCATTCTATGGATTTTTTGCAGTATTCTTGTTTTACATATTGTATTTTTACACTGTCAAGATTTCATCGGTCTCTTTGGCAGTTCTCCTGCTGTATTCCGCCCCAGTTTATTCCACGATACTGGGATATCTCATCTTTAACGAAAGAATCACATCCATAAAGCTCACAGCACTTATAGTGGCAATAATGGGGGTTCTCCTAGTTGTTAATCCTAACGGAAGGAATGTGAGTAGAATAGCTATAGTACTGGGGCTTCTTTCAGGGCTTACATATGCCCTCTATGGCATTTTGGCAAAATTTGCCATAAAAAACGAAAAACCAGAAGAAGCTCTTCTTTACACAATAGGTTTTGGAGCCCTTTTTCTGGCCCCATTTTCGAATTTTAAAATTCCTGCTCCAGCTATACCCTACCTTTTCGGCCTAGCATTCTTTCCAACATTCCTAGCATATATCCTATACAACACTGCACTTAAGGAAATAGAAGTTAGCAGAGCATCGATAATTGCCACAGTAGAACCGGTGGTTGCTTTAATCCTTGCTTATTTTCTATTCCACGAAAGTCTAACAACTAAACAAATGATTGGGGCTACACTAATAATCCTAGGCTCTCTTATGTTACATGTAGAAGAGAGAAGAATGAAAAAAATTAGAGATAAAAGTAGCGCTCAAGTTCCCATTCCGTGACCTTTATTGTTTTTCTGTCAATCCCCTTCTTTTCTAAATACTCTTGATACTCCTCCCATTCCCTTGTTTTGTATTCTATAAAGTTGTGATGAGCCTTTCCAAGAGCCTCTTTGACTGCTTTATCCTTCTTTAGTTCTCTAAGAGCTTCTTCCAAAGTACCTGGTAGAAGGTCTATTCCTAGAGAGTCCCTTTCTTTTTCTCCTAATTCATATACATTCTCTTCCACATAGGCGAATGGTTCGAGCTTGTGTTTTATCCCCTCCATGCCAGCCATTAAGAGGGCTGCAAACGCAAGATATGGGTTTGCACTTGGATCCGGACAGCGATATTCTATCCTCGCACCATCCCCTACATATGCAGGAACCCTTATTAGTGTGCTCCTGTTTTTGTACCCCCACGAGACATATACTGGAGCTTCATATCCCGGTACGAGACGTTTGTAAGAATTAACGGTAGGATTGGTTATAGCTGTTAAAGCCTTTGCATGCTTTAAAATGCCTCCTATAAAGTAAAGGGCCTCATCACTTAGCCCCTTCTCTCCTTTAAAGATGTTCTTCCCATCTTTCCAAAGACTTATGTGTAAGTGCATTCCATTGCCGGGTTTACCAAAAAGGGGCTTTGGCATAAAGGTAGCATAAAGACCATAACTTTCTGCCACTGCTTTAACCAGATACTTGAACCTAACTATATTGTCGGCAGTTGTTAATGCATCTGCAAAGCGAAAATTTATTTCATGCTGTCCTGGACCAACTTCATGATGCAAAACTTCTGGAATTAGCTTGAATGCAGGCATATAATGGGCTATAATCCTTTTCATTTCTCTCGCTTTGTCCAAATTAACAAGGTCAAAATATCCTCCTCCATCAGGAAGCTTGAGCTCCCACGAGCCGTTCTTTTCAAATAGATAAAATTCTGGTTCAGGGCCTATATATGCTGTTATTCCCTTCTCGTTCAGCTTTTCCACAACTGAGCTTAATATCCTCCTAGGATCGGCATGATAGGGTTTGCCATCTTTATATATATACCCGAATACCTTTGCAATCCCTTCCCAGGGAACCTCCACGTAAGTGGTTGGGTCTGCTTTGAAGAGAAGATCACTGTCTTCTATTCCTTGGAAGCCTGGGATTGAAGAGCCATCAAAGGATATTCCATCAGTCACTGCCTCCTCATACCTTTCAATTGGAACCTCCATTCCTTTTGGAATTCCATTTATATCAACAAAAACTAGTTGTAAGAACTTGGGTTTATGTGAATTATAATTGGTGAATAGTCTAGTTTCGTTCATTTTTATCTCACCTCTTTGATGATATTTTCATTATTAAACACGCACCTTTATACAATGTTTATAATATAAGCTTTTCTATTGAACCATTGGCAAAATGCCAAATGATCTCAGCTATATCAGATTTATGTCTAAAATTGCTATATTAAATAAAAAATTTTGACTTTTTCTTGTCAACAATATCTCAAGGAAAGTTTTTTATCCTCTCTAAAAAGAATACTAATATGCCTAAAGAAGACGAACTAATCCAAAAAGAGCTCTCACGGTTAAATTTTCACTTACCTAAAAGCAGAAAGAGTCTCAAAACTCTCCTCGAGGAGGAAGAACCTAAGGTACAGCTTAGAGATGGACAGTTTCATTTTTTTAAACGAAAAGAGCTGAAGTATCTTAGCACTTTACTTGATAACTATGAATACAACTCTCTTTATCTCCCCATAGTACTTGAGATTACTCCAACATGGCACGGATATTTTAGAGTTAGGGGAAAGACTGCAGTTAAGGTTATTGAAAAGATACTTGGAACATATGACCCATTGGAGGAAAAAAGTGAAGCGATACTTCCCCGTTATTTAATTCCAGAAATTCGAAAAAAGTTACCTACAACAACAACCTATGCGTTTATAATAGAGTAAGTTCGAGGTGATAAAATGGACGAAAACAAAACTCTGCTTCATTACTACATGTTCACGATTCCTCACATAACAGTCTTTGCCGGAGCAATACTCGGCATCCTTCTCATCTTACATATTGATATGAAGAAAGCACTCGGAGTATTTGCTACTTTTTATGGGATTTTGCTCATTATAATAGCTGCATTAGTTAGAAATCAGTTTTCAAAATTGCCATTATACCGAATAAGTTTGTTGTTTTTTACAATGTTCACACTCTTAGGCATTCTATTGCTTATAATGTGAAACTTTATATTTATCGAATTACAAATTATCTAGGGGAAGAGTTATGAAGAAGATCATCACAGGCCTTATAATATTACTTATGATCTCTTCGTTGGTGTCTTCTCAATACCTATTTTTCTCGACAGTAGAAAGCAATATCATTATAGTCTCAGGGGACTATAGAGAAGGAACCCTCACTATTGTGAATAATGAAGATAAAGAGTTTCAAGTGGTAAGCTATCGAAGGTATTACACAGTCGATGAAAACAATAAAGAAATTCCTGGAATTAGGCTAGAAATCTATAAGCCCACAGGAGAACCAATATCTCCCGGAGTCATCTACACATATTGGAAACCCGGTGAGGCAAGAACCTTGCGGTACAAAATTCATGTCAATGAAAGTGTAAAACCGGGAAAGTATACCCTCTTCATAATTCTTTGGGGATTCTCGGAATCAGGAGAAATAAGCATTATTACAGTTCCCGTTTCACTTGAGGTTACTGATATTCCGTTAATATTCAAAGAAACCCTTGTGCGGATAAAAGAACGCGGTGTTCCAACTTTCCACGTATTAAATGGAGAGATACTGGAGATACATTCAACAATATACAATCTCAAAAATTCTCCTGTATCTGTAAAAGGAAGCGTGTATTTAGAAAGAGATGAGAAACAATATCTTAAAAAAGACATGAGAGTAAACTTAACCCCAGGAGAGAACTCAGTTCAGATAAACGTTCCAATTCCTTATGAGCTCCCTTCTGGACAGTACAAGCTGGTATACACTATTATGTATCCACGAGGAACATATTTGTTTTCGAAAGATTTCTACATATCCTTCGGAGTTGATTTAGTGGACGTCTCTCTAGAAAAAATCCAAATAATGGAAGATGACCCCAATACTGCATATCTTACAATATTGTCTGAGAGAATTATCCCAGTAAATCTCAGTATTGAAGTGTATGGAAGCAACAACAAGCATATATATAACCAAACTAAAGAAATAACGCTTAATGAAGGTAGCAACGTTGTGAGAGTAGACCTTCCTCCTTTACCGCCTGGTAGCAAGAAAATAATAGGGAAAATAGCGTTTAGGAACATAGTACTCGATCAAGAGTCTTCTAATTACGATGTATTAGCATATCCAAGGATTAAAAAAGTTTCATACCAAAAGCTCTCCCTAGTTCCAACTAAAGGACAAGTCAAGTTTTTGGTAGAAATCAGCAACAGAAACCCTCACGAAATGAAAGGAACCCTATCTTACAGCTTTTTTGATGTTAATGGTACGATACTAAAATCCTCTAAAGACCTCATATTAATGCCGGGGAAAAACGAAATAGAGTTCACCGTAGAACTCCCCCTAGGAGAAATCGGGTACGAAATTTCTCTGGAAAGTTATGGAAAAGAACAAGAGGTTCGCGGAACTTTAAAACTGGAGCTTCCAAGGCCCACAACTACCTCTTCAACTCAAAGTTTCTCTTCATTAACAAGCTCATCCCCGAGTCGAGTCCCCCCTGAGGAGACTTCAACAAAATACTATGCTGTTGCCATAGCTTTGTTTATACTGCTTCTCCTGCTTCTGTTTGGTTACTACTCGAAACATAAAAAACCAAGAAGAAAAAGAAAACGACCTAAACCAAGGAGGAAATCTCCATTAGGTAAATTTAGAAAGCCAAAGAAACCTGAGACTAGAGAGTATAAGGAGTTGCCCAAAAAATAACCAAATCTTTATAATGTTTTTTCTTTAATTCTAACACGGTGAGGGGGCTGGGGCTCTCCGGAAGGAGGAAGTTCCGCCCACCCCACCGGGGCCGCGGTGCCGCAAGGCACCTCCCGAGAGGGAGGGCAACGGCGCAGAAACGACACGTCCCCTCAAAGATGAGAATGAAAGCGGTGAAGGGAGTTCGTGAGGGCTCCCGAGTTAACCCGCAGACGATTTGAGGGGGAGCGGTGAAACGGCCGTCCCGCGGGGTGCAAGGCCGAGAAAGGGGCAATGAGTTCCCGGTGTGAGCTCCGTGGTAGGCCGCTTAGTCGAATGCCTCCTCAATACAGAAGGCGGACTATAGCCCCCTCACCTCATCTTTAAATCCAAACTAGAGGCCAGTGACCTACCGCCCTAAAGGGCGAGATTTTCGGAAGATAGAGGCTATTTAGCCTTCCATAGGTCATAAATGCTCCTCCATGTCCTCTTTCCATACATTATACGCTTCTTTGACTTCTTTTTCCCTGAATTTAGGGACGGCATTTTTAAACGGGTCAAAAGATTCCACTTCGCTCTCGCTACTTCCTATATATGTAGCAATAAGACCCACCTTCGAATGAAGAGAAGAAGGCAAACGGAGAATCCTCTTTACGTCAACAGTTACTTTTCCATCAAAGTATGCTTTTGAAAATATAGTAGATAAGCCAAACAACCTTAAAAGAGTCTTATATCCAACACCCTGAGGAAAGGCTGTCAATATGGCTTTTTTTACAAAATTCTCATAAATCTCGTCCCTGCTCTCTGTTATTAGATTTATTTGTTTTCTATTCAATCCAATGTTCCTTAGGTGATACTCAGAGATTCTCTTGATGAAGTAACCAAACCTCAGTCTAAAGACCCTATAATAACCTGAAGACAGCAACATCTTTCTTTCTTGAATGTCTTCAAATGTAACCTCCTCAGCACTGGAGATATAGCTCAAAATTCTTTCCCTGGCTTTTGAATCCAACTCCAGGGCCCAATCGTCTAGAACTCTAATATGATAACCTCTACCAGAATAAACAACGTGAATGTTTTCAAAGCCGAAGTCTTCTCTCAGGATAACAAGAGTATCCTTCGTCAGTTCCTTGGCATCCTCAAGACATATCGGACATACCACTCCGGCTTCATGACTACATCTTTTTAGGGGAAGATCTTTTGCGTCTATGTCAAAAACAAGTTCCGCTCCAAGCCAACCACTCATATTTTTTGGATCCTCATACAAGGCTACACTGGAATAGATTGAATAGGGGGCAGTGATTTTTACATAATCTTCGAGATCTTTAACATCTTGGAACACATTTTTCCTGTCATTAGGACCTTCACCAGTATGATCAAATCCAAACTCTCTATTTTCTAAGGTGTCGATAATAAACTTTGGAATTTTCTTTGAATTCCATTCTTTTGAATAGTATTTTGCCCTCTCCTCTTTGCTGACTTCCCTAAATAGACTGCTCATTCTTTTCACCTTGGTTCTTCTTACTTAAATATAGTTTCCTGAGGTAATAAGTTAAAGGATTTTTGATGTATCTACAGTCTTTGTCCGGCTTACAAAGAGAAGGAGCACTGGATCGTATTTTCTCACAATTGGGGGGAAAATACCACGTTGAATTCCCACTGTCTTCTAAAGTCGGTTCCAAGGTGTAACCAAAACCTAAATGATACCATATGTTTTTGATCTCATTCGGCTGATCTTGGAATAAAGGAGGCCTGCATCTGTTGCCTGCCTGAATTATCAGGGGCAGGATTTCCTCTTTTATTACCCTGAGATCATTTATGCAGTCCTTAACTTTAACATCCCTTTTAGGAGGGTTAGGACATATCCTAGCATAGCTCAAGAAAGAAGTTAGCAATACTGTTATAGCATAGTTTCTTAATCCACTCGGAACGCCCCCTAGTGCCATTTTAACACAAGGAGGAAAGAGATCAAAACGCAACGGCTGAGCAGCAGTGCCGAATTTTTCAATCCTCTCTTCGAAATATTCTCGAGCGAGCTCACTTAGTCTGGAATAAAGTTCCACATAGTAGTGAGGCAGTTCTTCTCTGATGTCATAGAGAATGTTAACCGCCTTTTCGAGGTTTTTCTCGAAGCTCTTCTTCCATAGCTCAATCACCTGTGTTTTGTTTAAATACACGTATCCGTTTCTTATGTAAAAATCCTTAAGAGATCCTTCGTTTAAGGAAAGAAACTCCTTCAGAGGCATTTTGTATTTAAGAACTATTTTCTCTTTTTCTTCATGAGGCAACTCTTCATGGAGGGTCTTCTCAATTATTGTCCTATCTCTCTTCGGAATTTCATTTCCTGATGTTTTTTCTAAGGGAAGTGCAAGTTCATCAAAGTTTTCTGACAATTCTATCTTTGTTAGATATATCTTCAGGTTTGCCTCCTTAACAAGTTCCATTTCTACTCCATAGGGAGAAAATGCCAAAGCACCCAAGAGGGCATAAAAACTTATCAAATCCTTCCAATCATTCAAACTTAACAAATAATCAGGAATTCTACCAGTATTTACCCATCGAACTCTCTCTAGTGCTAGCTCTATGTCTAAATAGCTGGGAATAACATCAAGTAGCTCGTTGATAGTTTCAAATTCGTTTAACAACTCCTGGGCTCGTCTTCCGAATGGATCTAACATTGGCTCACCTTTTAGGATACTATCCATTTTGCAATAAAACTCTTTTGTTGATAAATTATCATAAAAGTTTATCAACTTGTTAGAAATTTTACAACATCTCCAGCATAGTCGGATATGAACTCCAAAAACCTTATATTTTAAAAGGTAATAAATTCAATGAGACGAAAAAAGAGCATGAAGTATGCTAATGAGGGTGATTCATTATGGTAACCAATTTTTCCAAAAGAAGGGTAAGAAGCGGGATCCCGGGATTTGATGATTTAATCGGAGGAGGATTCCCCGAGGAATCAACTGTCCTTATCACAGGTAGCACTGGAACTGGCAAAACTACTTTTGTGGCTCAATATATATACAAGGGTGCGGAGGAATATGGAGAGCCGGGAGTTTTAGTAACCCTAGAAGAAAGAGCAAAAGACATCAGAAGAGAAATGGCACAATTTGGATGGGACTTCAAAAAACACGAAAAAGAGGGATTAATAGCAATTGTCGATGGAGTCAGTTCAATTTCTGGAATACCGTCTGAGGAGAGATTTGTCCTAGAAGATAGAATCAATGTAGATAGCTTCCTGAGGTACATATATCGGGTTGTCAAAGCTATAAATGCAAAGAGAATCGCTATTGATTCTGTACCCTCGATAGCTTTTAGACTTCAAAATGAGAGGGATATCAGGGGAGTTCTCTTAAAGTTAAATACGATTCTTCTCGAGATGGGTGCCACAACACTCCTCACTACAGAAGCTCCAGACCCAAAAGCCGGGAGAATTAGCAGATACGGAATAGAGGAGTATATAGCAAAAGGTGTTGTTATTCTTGATCTTCAAGAGAAAAACATAGAGCTTAAGCGCTATCTTTTAATCCGGAAGATGAGGGGAACTAAACATTCTATGAGAAAATATCCTTTTGAGATAACTGATCATGGAGTTGTTGTATATCCCAGTGGCGAAATCTACTAGGAGGGGCTAAATTGAATCTAGAGCTAGGCTTTCCACCCCAAGAAGAAATAGAAGAAAGGATAGAGCGAGTTTCCACAGGAATCATTGACTCCTTATTAATGGGTGGGATACCAAAGGGTAGCGTTGTTTTGTTGATTGGAGATCCTAAATCAGGAAAAACTACTTTTATAACTCAGTTCATGTATAATCAACTCACTTCTGGAGCGAATGTTATAGGACTTCTAGTTGACGTATCCAGATATGAATTCATAAGCACTGCACTCGATTTTGGATGGGGACTAATGAATTATTTAAATGATAAGCTCTATATCCTCGATGCATACACCCAAAGAATACGTGGAGGTCCAAAATTCTCATTTACGGAAGAGGTAATACCTGATATTAGGGACACCTCTCAAATAATAGATGTAATAAAGGACATAACTACTAGAATAATTTTAAACGATCCTCATGTTGAAAATCCTCCAGTCATTGGGACGGTTTCATCTCTGACTCCTATGTTCTTTGAAACCGAAGAGAAACAAATATACAAGTTTTTGGAGGATTTAAAGGCATTTGCCCACAAGAACAAACAGGTATGGATACTAGAAATGAACTCAGGAGTAGAGGAGCCACATGTCGAAACAATAATCAAGGCAATAGCGGATGGAATCATAGAAATGAAGCTATTTGAAGAAGGGAGAACTTTAAGAAGATACCTGAGAGTCTATGGAATGAGAAGAACACGTCATGCTCTTTCTTGGATACCTTATGAGATAACAGAAAAGGGAATTGTACTGCAGAACCAAAATTTGTGAACACTCTTTTGAATGTTATCAACCACAAACTTTTTAACTTTACCTACATTACTATTAATCATGATTAAATTAACGAAACTTGGAATAGTTTTAATGGCAGCATCTCTTCTCTCTATTTTACTACTCTATCTAATAGGGGCAGAAACTACTAGCCCGGTACCATTAGAAAGGGCAGAGAAGGGGAATTTAGTAAACTTTACAGGCGTTTGTGTTTACTCACAAGAAGACTTTAGCATTTTATACGACGGAAAAGAGACAATTGTTGTACACGAGACTCTGGAAATAGACAAAAGCTACAAAATCATAGGTAAACTCCTTGATGAATCAAAACATTCTGTAGAAATCTTAGAGATACATAAGATCCCCTATAGTGCCTTGAACTTAGAATCACTTCAAGGTGCATTCTGGACGGACTCTTCATGCTATCTTTTAACCCCTCAGAAAATCAAACTGAGCAACTGCCTAAATGCCAGCAAGGGAGAAAAAGTCGAGGTTTATGGCCTTTTCTATGGAGGCAAATTTCATGTTGTTGATTATATCCCCATGGGATTTTTGAAAACTCCTGTGGACAGAATGCCCTTTAAAATTGAAGGAGTTGTAATTCAAAATATAACTCCGGCGACAATATGGAATGGAAGTGAGAAAATTAATGTGTATTTGCCCTACAAAACCAAGCTGGCACTTGGCGATGAGGTCGAGATAGTAGGAATTGCGAGGCTTTACTCAACACTAACCATCTATGTGAGTTCCCCCAGAGACGTAAATGTTATTGGAAAGGCAAAAACTGTATCTGTTGGAAAAGAAAGGATTGGGAGATAGCACATGGGATATGCCAAGTCACAAAAGCAAGTGTTTCTTTAAGCTTAAACTGCACAGAGTTGAAATTGTATGGATTCTCGACTAACTTTGGAGACATCATAGAGTTCTACAGTATAAGAAGGAAAAACTCACTGTATTGCATCAAATGTATGGTAAAAATTCCCAGAGAGCAACTTCCAAATTCAATCTGTGCCCCACTCCCTAACGTTCCACTTAAAATACAAGGAAAAGTAGAATGGATAAAGAGGTACAAAAATGGCTTTGGGCTAGCCAATGTTACCAATAAAAACTGCTGGATATTGCTTAAACTACCCAAATCCTTAGGAATCTCCTTAGAGGTGAATGAAACAATTACCGCTTTTGGTTTTTATACTACCTACCGAGGAGAACCTGCCTTTGAAGTACCATCAAGGGATGATATATGCTTAAATGGATCCTGTTAGGCATTTTGTTTGGGACACTAACAGGTATTACACCTGCCTTGCATGTTAATACCCTAGCATCTATTGTTGAAAGTTTCCTAATCTCGCCGGGAGGGTTTCGTATGTGCTACTTCTTTATTCGATGGGTTTGACACATACATTCTTGGATGCATTCCCCTCCATTCTTTGGTATTCCAGATGAAGAAACAGCAGCAAGTGTTCTTCCAGCCCATAAACTTGCTCTTCAAGGACAAGGCCTTGAGGTTATAAACATATCTTTAAAAGCAAGTCTTTTAGCGGTAGTGTTCTCTATTCCCTTGGCTTTTCCTTACGTTATATTGGCAGAGCATTACACAAATTCCATTGGAAAAGTTGCTGTGTTTTTACTCGCTTTCTTTCTCATAATCCCAGAAAAAGGTGTAAAAAGAATATATGCCACGTTAATTTTCCTCCTTTCTGGAGTCTTTGGGCTTGTTGTTGATAGGCTTCCTCTTAAGGAGCCATATTTTCATATTTTTGTTGGGTTATTTGGAGTCCCTGCAATATTGTTTTCCCTGAAAAACAGCCAAATGATTGAAATAGGGAACCCAGAGATTCAGATGTCAAAAAGAAAGTTTTTACAATTCTCCTTTATTGGCACATGTTTTGGGATGCTTGCTTCCCTCTTGCCAACGTTTACGTCATCTCAAGCTGCACTCTTAGGAAGTTTCCTCTCAAAGGATGAACGAACTTTCTTAACAATAGCATTCTCAGTCAACACCTCAAACTTTATTTTCAGCTTGATCAATTTTTATGTAACCGGAAAAACTCGAAACGGTGTCTTAGTTCTAATCAAAGATTTATATTATCCCCTAAGCTCCAAAGAACTAATTATCTTGCTTCTTGCAACCATGGTAATAAGTGGCGTTGTTAATCTTTACGGCATATCACTTTCAAAGATAATTGGGAGAGCAATATCAAAAATCAACTACACAACACTAAATTCGGTGGTGTTACTTTTTATAGCAACTGCCTCTCTCTATTTTGATGGGCTCCTTGGATTAGCAGTTCTTTTAACAGCTGCAACAATAGGTGTTAGTGCTACTATTCTCAGAATAAAGCGAACAACCTGTATGGGTGTTTTAATGCTTAAAATAATGATAAATTGAGCATAGAAAGATAAGAGAACTAAAGTTCTTCCTTCTTTTCTTTCAATATCCTCTGGAACTCTCCATAATTCGTAACAATCTTAACTCCTTCAAGTGTCTCGAAATATGCTTTTTTGATTTTAATCTTCCTAGCATCAGTATATTTCATCTCCGGGGGGTCATATGAACCAGGTTCAACAACTTCATCTTCTATTACATACGTTTTAATATCGGGCTGCCCTACATACTTCCAAACTTCATAAAAAACCTCTGGGGCTAAATGGATTTCCCCCTCCACCTCTGTATAGTCTGCTCCAATCGCATCCAGAAACTCTTTTATTACTTCTAAATTCATAGAACTCACCCAACATAATATATAGAGGTCAATGGTTAAATACCTATCGCCTTAACTTTGGAAAGGTGAGAAAAATGGGTAAAGTGTATGTTGATGCTCAAGCCTACAGGGCGATTGAGAAGGGAGCAATGATTGTTTTTAAAAAGGGTGTGATAAGAACAGAAGGTGAGATTAAACCAGGAGATATAGTGGAAGTCTACTCTAGGGGAGGGAAATTCTTAGGGAAAGGATTTGTCAATCCCAATTCGAACATAATGGTTCGCTTAGTTACAAAGGAGAGAGATGTAGAGATAAATAAAGAGCTGTTCAAGGAACGCATAAAAAAGGCAAACGAGTACAGAAAGAAAATTTTAGGATATGACAAAGCCTATAGAATGGTGTACGGGGAGGCAGATTATCTGCCAGGCTTGATCGTGGATAGGTTTAACGATATAGCATCCCTCCAGATTTCAAGTGCAGGAATGGAGAGATTTAAGCTTGACGTTGCAGAGGCAATTCTCGAAGTAGAACCTGAAATCGAGACAGTTTTTGAAAAAAATACCGGAAGATCAAGAAGAAGGGAAGGATTACCTGAGATAGAAAGGGTTTTGCTTGGAAAAGAAAAATACCGTACAATTATCGAAGAAGGGAAGGCAAAGTTCATCGTGGATATGAGGGGTCAAAAAACCGGGTTCTTTTTAGATCAGAGAGAAAATAGAATTGCACTGGAAAAGTACATCAAAGGTGGGGAAAAAGTACTTGATGTTTTCACATATACAGGTGGTTTTGCGATTCATGCCGCAGTTGCAGGAGCAGAGAAAGTTATTGCGGTTGATAAGTCCCCATCGGCAATAGAACAAGCAAAAGAGAATGCCAAGCTTAACGGTGTTGAAGATAAAATGGAGTTTATTGTCGGGTCAGCATTTGGAGTCATGGAAAAACTACAGAAAAGAGGAGAAAAATTCGACATCGTGATCTTAGATCCTCCAGCATTTGTTCAGCATGAGAAAGACCTTAAGAGAGGCCTTAGAGCATACTTCAATGTAAATTATCAAGGGCTAAGACTGGTTAAGAACGGTGGTATCTTAGTAACCGCCTCATGCTCCCAACATGTTGACATGCAGATATTCAAGGACATGATAATAGCCGCCGCAGCAAAAGCAGGGAAGTTTCTAAAACTCATTGAACCTTACAGAACCCAAGCACCGGATCATCCAATATTAATGGCATCTAAAGACACTGAGTATCTGAAGTGCCTGTTCCTTTACGTGGAAGAGATGAAGTAAGTTTTTATTTTTGGCATCAGACCGTGGGCGTGTCTTCATCGCAATGCTCAGTGGAGGTGCTTTCTCCTCATTTGCCATATGGATTTTAAAACCTCTCAATATAAGTCTATCGTTTAAAGAATATCAGTGAGTGCCGGCATCTAGTTCCTACCTTAAATTTGATATCACGGTATGTATAACCTAACTCAACAGCCCTTTTGATCACCACTTCGAGCAAGGTTGATTTGTCCGGTAAAAACAGCGCCACTTTTCCATTTTTCTTCAAGTATTGCCTTCCTTCTTCAAGAATTCTTATGGAAAAAGCCTCCCCATATCTACCCCCACCGACGCCTTCGTGTTCAGTTAAAACCCCTTTTGTAGGTTTCTCGTAGTAGGGAGGGGCAGAAAATATCACATCAAACTTCTCCCTTTTTGGTATTATTCCCTTGATGATTTCCCCACTACTTTTTATAAGCCGTACTTTAGAATTATTTGCAGAAATATTGCTCCTTGCATACTCAAAGAACTCATCATCCACTTCAGTTGCCCATACTTCACAGTTAAAAAGTTTATCTGCCATTATTGCCATTAAAGCAGAATGTCCCGTTCCTATTTCCAGAACTTTTTCTCTTCCCTTCAGAAAAGTCTTTAAGAAGATAAAACGAGAAATTGGCGTTGTGATAAGTCCCTTGGGATGATATTCCACCTCAATACCAAAAACAGCCCTTGCAATTGCTTTGTTATATAGGATTCTTGCCTTTCTGTTCGATAAATCTAACCTGCCCCTTTCATCAAGGTATTTTTCAAGCTTGGGGAAAATTTTAATCGCTTCTCTAACCGGTAGCCCAAGTTTTCCATCTCTCCACGATGGCATGAAGATGGTTAGAAAGAAAACTTAAAAGCTTAGCCTCTCGGATCCATCAGCCTGCCGATGAATAAAACCGCTCCTGTTTCTCTGTCCCTAATAAGAAAGATGAAAGGATGATCCGCTTTAAAAACCTTAGGATGCTCTTCACTTGGTGGGGCGGCAAGTGTCACGACTACTCCCGTTGCGGCAGCTACTTCAGTGCCTTTTTCAGCAACCTTGATGAAAGTCTTGTGAACAACGACACTTATCATGAGTCTATCCTCGGTTATCCCGGAAAAGTCAGCTCTGTCCGTGAACGCTTCCCTTATTCCCATCTTCTGAAGGACATCGTTCAAGATGTAAGATCTTTCAAAGCTAAATTTGGGAATAATAACGTCAACTTTCTCCAATCTCATACTGCTCAGAATATTCTCCACAAATTCCGAAGTGAGCTTTTTTTCGAGTGTGCTTATATTATTCTCTTTCGGTAAGATTATGAGCATTGAAAGCTTATTATCCTCATAGGGCATTTCCAAGGCTTGGAATTCTTCAGTTTCCATATAACTAAAGCTGTTTACCTGATGCATCATCTCGACTTTTACTTTCTCACCCGAAGTGAGTATAAAGGTCCCGTTGTACGTGTTCTCGGGGTTAAATTTATTTGACCAGTTGGCTTTGAAGTAAATTGCATTGGTTATCACGAGCCTTGTGAATTCATCGATAGCACCTGGGGGCATCAAATTGACAATCTTTCTATTGGTCTGTTTCTCGATCCACTCGTTTATAATCTTTCTCGACCTTTCAGGGTCTTCTGAGAAGACAAGCTCCCTAACCTCAGCGAGGTAATATCTCCTTATAACATCGATGTAATCTTCCTTAAGAGGGTAGCCCTTCTGGATCCAGAGAGCATTTGCAGTTCTCAAAATATACGCATCGCTTGCAGGGTTGGTGATGCTCAAAATCATGCATCTGAATTCTCCTCTTCTCTCCAAATCATCTTCCGGAAGATGAAGAACTTTTCCCATCTCATCCTTCGTTGTCCCTTCGGCTCCTTCGTATAGCATTGCAAGAGCCGTCAAAATACTGTAGGGCGATAGAAAGATGTTATCCTCTTTCTTAGGGAGACTGTGATAAAGAAGAAATGTGAAGTCGTTAACCGGTGGCATTTTGCACTTAAGCGTGTCATTGTACGTGTATGGAACAATAGACGTCGATTCCGTATAGTTAAGGGATGAAAAGTCAGTATTGACGCAACCGCTTGCCAGCATTATACCAACAATAAGGAGCATCAGTACTGAACCTATCCTCTTTCTCACTGATCCCCACCATAAAAAGTTGGATGATCATGTATAAATCTTTGTTCATTGCTTCAAATAATTTCAAAATAAAAGGAAAAATCATAAAAGAGCTAAAGCAATCATTATCTTGGCATCTTCCACCATATTTTCAATCTTAGCATACTCATTTGGCTGGTGAGCCATTTCATCCAGAGTGGCCCATACAACTGCTGGAATTCCGAGCTTTCTAAAGTAAGCCGCGAAAGTTCCCCCACCAATACCCCCAATTTTAACATCCTTTCCTCTGAACTCCTTTATGGCTCTCTGCAAAAGCTTAACAATTTCACTATCCTTAGGAGTTGGAGCCGGAGCATCAAGCCTCTGTAAAACCTCCACCTTTATATCAGGCAATACTTTACCATTAACCTCCTTTCTATACTTCTCCTTAATCTCTTCAGCAACTTCCTGAGCATCACTTAAAACGTCATCCAGCTTGTATTGGGGTAATACCCTGCAGTCAAAAACCACCTCATGTTCCCCCGGAGCAATGTTCGGAGCATCGCTGGGATTCCCACCCATAGTGGGTTCAAAAGTGCTCTCCGGGGGATCAAAGAGTTCATCTCTTGCATTATACTTCCTATGGAGAAGATCATCAAGGGCTTTTGTGTAGTCAATGGCAACTCTATGGGCGTTTAACCCCAATCCCGGCATGCTTGCATGAACCTGTTTTCCTTTAACTTTAATTTTCATCCAGAGAATACTTTTCTCCGCAATCTCTACGAATGTTCCCTCCTCATTTCCTCCATCGGGAACTAATACTAAGTCGTCTTTTCTGAATAACTCTGGATGGTTTTTCACTAGCCATTCTAAGCCATATTTGCTACCGGTTTCTTCGTCACTCACGAAAGCAAGGATTATTGTCCTCTTAGGTCTTATGCCGAGATTCATCAAGGCCCTAACAGCATAAAGCGAGGCGACTAAGCTTTGACCATTATCTTCACTACCCCTGCCATAAATTTTACCATCCTTCACAATGGGTTCAAATGGCTTTGTAATAGTCCATTTGCCTAAATCTCCTGGAGGAACAACGTCTAAGTGTGTGAGAATCCATAATCTCGGGCTTTCTTCGCCTTGTTCACCATAATAGTATGCTAGAATGTTTGGTCTTACGCCGTTTTTAGCCCTCTTGTCGGGGGAGTTGTAAACCTCAACCTTATCAAAAGGCCAATCCTTGATTATTTCGAGGAGCTTCTGAGCCTTATCATACTCCCCCTCCCCACCACTCTCCGGACTAATTGCAGGGATTCTTATAAGGTCCACTAAAGTATTAATCATATCCTCTCTGAGGGCTTCAATTTCCTTAAAAACAACCTCCATGTTCATTTACACCACCACTTTTAATTTCTGGTCTCCCCTTAAAGTAATTTTGGTTCGGAAATAATAGGTTAAAGAGAAAAAAGAAGTCATTCAACTTCTTTCTTTCCTGTGAGATAGAGCCATACTGCTATAAGTGCAAGGAAAGCTACCCCAAGGAAGTTGTTGCTGAATCCTATAGAGGGTGCCTTGTCTGCCACTATCAGCCCTGCAAAAACTATACCCATTAATGCCTCTCCAGCGATCAGCCCTGCTGCTCCAAGCACTCCGGCGTCTGTTGGCTTTTCTTCAGCCTTTGCCTCTCTTGCTTTTCCTACGAGCCATCTAAGAAGACCTCCAATGAAGATAGGAACACCCAAGCTCAATGGGAGGTAAATACCCACTGCTACGGGCATTACTGGTGTTCTGAACTTTGAATTCTTCATGGCTAAGATTTCATCGAGAATTATTAGGGCTATGGCAATCCCCGCACCGATAAAGACCATATTCCACTCAAGTGTTCCAGCAAAGACACCCTCCGTAACTTTTGCCATAAGAAATGCCTGTGGAGCAGCTAATGCATTCTCCTTAGCTGTTGGTGTTCCAGCAATACCATAAGCCTTTATAAGGAGGTTAAGTACTGGAGCCATTACCAGTGCTGCTACAAAAGTTCCTATTACCTCAAAAACTTGTTGTCTTTTAGGTGTGGCTCCAACAATGTGTCCTGTTGCCAGATCTTGCATTGTATCTCCCGCAATAGCAGCCGCTGTACAGATAACTGCCGCAACCAATATCGTTGCGGTCATTCCCTCTGTTCCGGCAAGTCCAAGCCCTTTAAGAACTAACGCCGTGAAAAGCAAGCTCATGATTGTAATACCAGACACTGGGTTGTTTGATGAACCAACTACACCGGCCAGATATCCTGCAATTGAGCTTCCAAAGAATCCCACGATAAGCATTATTACTGCCATAACTGCCGCTATACCAACGGAGTGTATTATGCGAGCATATAAAAGGAACAACGGAACAACAAAAGCTGCAATAAGCACCAATACCGTGTTCATTGGCATGTCTTCTTCAGTTCTGAGAATTATTTCACCGCTTTGCTTTCTCTTGGTGGCTTCAAGTCCAGCTTTTATACCCTTTGAAATTGGTCCCCTAAGCTTTATAAGGCTCCAGAGACCACCAACGACCATTGCCCCAACTCCCATGTATCTTATCTTTGTACTCCATGTAACCCAGGCAAGGTCTAAAGCACTAAGTCCATTTGGATTACCTGTCTTAGCAACATAAATTGGTATTGCTATAAACCATGCAATTGCACCACCAAGGAACACAAGAAATGCTATGTTGAGACCAACAATGTAACCGACACTAAGTAAAGCCGCTGAAAGGTCGCTTCCTAAGTAAAGCACCCTTGAACCTACCATCTTGGCTGTCTCAATTGTTCCTGCCCAAAGACCTGAACTTCCTAGAAGCTTGTAGAGACCACCGAAGATACCACCTACAAATATGGGCTTTGCATGGGGGCCTCCCTTGTCCCCAGCAATAAGAACCTCAGCACAAGCGGTACCTTCTGGATATGGGAGCCTTTCTTCAACAATGAAAGCTCTTCTTATCACTATTGTGAAAAGGGCGCCTAATGAACCACCCAATGCCGCTATGATGGTTATCAACCAGTATGGGAATTCGGTGTAAGTGCCTAGGACCACTAAGGCTGGGAATGTGAATATAACGCCCGCTGCTAAGGACTCACCTGCAGATGCTGCTGTTTGAACCATGTTGTTTTCAAGTATGTTTTTGTCTCTAAACGCCATCAATATAGCCATAGAGATGACTGCAGCCGGGATACTGGCACTAACCGTCATACCCGCATACATACCAAGGTATGCGTTTGCAGCACCCATTATTATTGAAAGCACCACACCTAAAATAAATGCTTTAACAGTGTATTCGGGCAAAGATTTTTCTGGTGGGATATATGGTTTAAGCTCCAAACTTAACACCTCCGGAATTTTTTAGCATTTTAATTCCATTAATTTACATATAAAATACTTTCGGTTTCATGAAATTAAATTGACGTTAAATTTAGTTACAGTATTGTCTAAAAAATAGTATAGATAACATTTTCAGAACATCAATGCACAGTATAGAAAACCTGGCTTATCAAATTTCTGTCGGGATTGTCCATAGAGCTTATATACACATTTACTCCTAACTATTAATATCGCCAAAAAAAGCGGAGGGGAGCAAATTGGTTGAAATAATCTTTTTGGGCAGTGGCGGCGGGAGATTCATTACAATAACACAGTTCCGACCTACCGGTGGGTTTTTTATAAATTCAAGTAAGAGGATATACATTGATCCCGGGCCCGGAGCGTTAGTTAGAGCATGGAGATACAAGATAGATCCAAGAAAAATAGATGTACTTTTTGTTTCTCATAGACATACAGATCACTGCAACGATGCTGAAATTATGGTGGAAGGAATGACAATGGGAGTTACAAAGAAAAGAGGCATACTTATAGCATCAAAGAGCGTAGTCCATGGAGATGAGGATTATACTCCCGCAATATCTAAATATCATCTAAACTCATTAGAGGAGGTCCATATCCCTAATCCAGGAGAAAGAATCCAGCTTGGAGAAGATGAAATGACAATAACGCCTACCGTACACTCAGATCCAACTGCAATAGGATTTATATTGAAAACACAATTAGGAAAGATCGGATATATTCCAGACACAGAGTATTTTGAGGATCTGAAAAAGATATATGATGGCGTTAGGCTGTTGATAGCCTCAGTGACAAGGCCCACGAACATGAAGATTCCCTATCATCTCTGCACTGAGGATGTAATTTATATGTTAAAAGATATGAAGCAAAGACCGGAAATGCTCATAATGAGCCACATAGGTATGAAAATGCACTTTGCAAACCCATATAAAGAGGCTAAATTCATAGAAAACGTGACAGGAGTAAAGACTTTGATTGCAAAAGAGGGATTCAAGGTTAAAATGGAAAGAACTGATATAAAACTAAGAACTCTTAGGCCTGCCAGAGAACTCTGAAACTAGTCTAGTAACTAAGTTATATGCCAGAGTGAATAGCTCTTCTCTTCTTTTTTCCGTGATTCCTTCTACAACAACCCTTATTTTTGGCTCGGTTCCGCTTGGCCTTACCAACACCCAAGATCTATCTTTAAGGTTTAACCTTATGCCAGAAATCGTGATGACTTCTTCAATTTGATCTTTCAAGAGCTCTTGTAACTGTTCTTTTATCTTCTCAACAACTTGATACTTTATCTCATCCGGGCACTTCACGTTCTTTTTAATCATGTAGTATCTTGGGATGTCTTTAATTATCTCCGAAAGGGGCTTTCCTTCTTGGTCTATTATTTTTACCAACAGTCCAATTGTCACAAAACTATCAATCCACAATCCAAACTTAGGATGAATAAATTTCCAAGGTTCTGAGGCGAATATTGCATTATATCTTTTTATTCCATCGTGAAGCTGACCCAAGGGGACGCGGTATACTTTTCCACCTTCTTCCTCAACGACCTTATCGATTCTAAAGGAGGTGTTTATTGAAACTACAATGTTTCCTCCTTTATGCTCTCTAGCATAAAGCCTTGCAAAAAGAGCTATCAAAGTATCTTCCTCTATATAATTACCCTTTTCATCAAATACTGCAATCCTATCTGCGTCCCCATCTTGGGCAATTGCAAGATCAAATCCCAGCTCTCTCACAAGATCGCTCAAATACGCTATATTCTCGTACCTAGGCTCAGATTTTCTACCTGGAAAGTACCCATCAGGATGAGAATTTAACGTTACAACTTTTGCTCCCATTTCTCTCAATAGATAGGGAGTTATCAAACTACCGGCCCCGTTTCCCATATCTAGGAGAATTTTCAATTTGGTCTCGTGATTTACATAGTCCAGTATTTCCTTGATGTACTGCTCCCTTAGGTCTAAATCTTTTACATCCCCAATTTTATCCCATGAGACAGTTTTGTAACTTTTGGAGAAAATTATTTTTTCTAATTCTTTCTCCTGCTCCAAGAAGAATTCTATCCCTCTCTCGTTAAACACTTTAATGCCATTGTCACTGGGCGGATTGTGAGATGCCGTTATCATTACACCGGCATTTCCAAGTTTATTCGTAGCCCATGCAAGCATTGGAGTTGGAACAAGACCGATTCTAACAACATCCACACCACTACTCAGCAAACCGCTTACAACTGCACTTTCAAGCATTACACTTGAGGTTCTCGCGTCTCTTCCGACAACTACTGTGCCATGACCAATATATGTACCAAGGGCCTTTCCAACATTTAAAGCGAGCTCTGGAGTAACTTTTGAGTCAATTGGACCTCTAATTCCTGCAGTTCCAAATAGCCTCATCGTATCACCATTCCAATCTTGGGTGTTAATTTATATATCTTTTTCATATGGTCTCCAACTCTGACCTCCTCCCCGCCGTGAACGGCGAGGGTTCTAACGAGTTAACCCCTCGCCATTGACAGGGAGGTTCGAGGGGTTCTCATCAAAACAACCCTTGAGAAGGGTTCTTCGAACCCCCTGGCCGGGTCTTCGGCCAGTTACCCCTCCTCTGAGCGTAAAGACCACTCAGATTCGGGGTTATCGTTTTCACAACCTTCTTCAAAATGTTGAAAGCACCAACCAAGTCGGCATTCATAACAAGCCCCTCTGCGGGACACTTGAATAATCCTCGGACAAAACGAGCCCCTTCATGGGGCTTCCCGCAGAAGGGGCAGGTTTTTGAAGTGAAGGCCTCACCAACCAAGACAACCTGAATGCCATACTCTTCAGAGACTTCCTTGAGGCGTTTTATAACATAATTAAACCGCCAGACGTGGGAAAGAATGAAGTTTTGCTTTCTCCCTCTATTAGAGTTTCTTACGATTTCCTTTGGATAACCAACGATAATTCTTGAAACTCCCAACTGATAGAGCCTTTTAACAGTCTGCCTCACAGCAGTGTTAATGTAGTGTTTCGCTTGAAGTTTAGCCTTCTCGTGCATTCTCTTTAATCTTCTGCTCTTCTTTGCTCCACTCTTGTTGAGTTTAGACTGGTATTCGGCAATCCTCTTCTGCCAGTAGAATGCTATTGACTTTAATGATTTCCCATTCACGAGAAAACTTTCTCCATTCTCTACATAAACGGCCATTAAATTGCTCACGCCCAAGTCAATTCCAGCAGTTAAACTTCCCAAGGGTTGTCTTGGAACTTTAACCCAACCGTTTTTGGACAACTTCTCTTCAACGTTAAAACCAATGTGAGCGTACCACTTTCGCTTTACATCATCATAAACTATCTCAAGCCTTCCCTGCTTCCCCTTCAAGTGTATTCTCCCCTTGAATTGAACTTCCAGTCTTTTGAATTTCCCAAGTCCTTTCAGGAGTAGTTTGTTGCCCTCAATCCTGTACTGGTCGTTCCTCAAAACTATCAACGGCCTTCTTTTACCGTTTTCTTTCAAGTAGTTTGGCGGTTTTGGCCTCAACCATTTTGGCAGTTCTCTTCGCTTCTTTATGAGGGAGAAGAAACTCCTCCACGCTTCAGCATTCTTCCTGCAAATCTGTTGGACTGTCGCCGAACCAATTTCACGCTTGTATTTCTCATAAACTGCCTTCTCGGTTTTATTGAAGTCCACTTTTTCGTGACTAAAGAATTGTTGTCTTCTCAAGTAGTTTACCTCGTTCCAGACTTTTGCTCCAGCGTCGGCTAACTGGAAGAGAATTCTTTCAACTTGTTTTGAGGCTTGGAGTTTGACCGTTACTGTTCTCTTCGTTTTAACTCACGCTCCCATTGGGTTTCAACATAGTGTTTGACAATCTCATCAGTTATGTGGCCAACTGAGGCTACAAAGTAGGAGCGTGACCAAAGCCTCCCATGAGTTGTTTTTGCCCTCAATTCGGGGAATTCTTGGAGGAGTTTTCTAGCACTCTTCCCCTTTAAGTGCCCAACTATCCTCGCTGGCGATAAATTGGGCTTTGCCCTGAGGAAAACGTGCACGTGGTCTGGCCTTACTTCGATGGCGATAACCTCACAGTTAATTTCCTCGGCATACTCCTTGAGCATTTGCTTTAATCTCTCAGCAACTTTTCCAACGAGAATGTCCCTGCGGTATTTTGGAATCCATATAAAGTGGTAGGCTACAAAGTGTTTTGCATGCCTTGTTGAACCAAATTTTGATAATTTACCCCCCATTGTGAACCCTCTAATGTATGGCATACACTTAAAGTTTAAATACTTTTCGCCTTCCTGCTAAAAGGCTTGCTTTAGAATCCCCGCACCCCGCCCTAAAGGGCGAGGCTTTCGGGAGAAAAATGAAAGTCAATATCTTTCTAGATAAGCTTCTCTAATCGTTAAGCAACTTCTCAATTTCATCGGTTTTTAAAAACCTCCCGCTGTCGTAGATTAGCTCTCCTCCAACAAAAACCTTTTCTACATCGCTTCCTCTTGCCGAATAGACAATATGTGATAATATATTTTCACATGGCATAAAATGGAGCTTCTTTGTGTTTATAAGAACAAGATCTGCTAGATAACCTTCTTTTATGAGACCAGCTTTTATTCCTAACGCCTCGGCCCCTCCAACGGTTGCCCAGTGAAATATCTCCTTTGCAGTCGGCTTTGTGGGATTCCTTTGCTTTACCTTGTTGAGTATTGCTGCAAACTTCATTTCAAGAATCATGTCAAGGGAATTGTTAGAGACTGCGCAGTCATTTCCAAGGGCTATTTTCCCTCCGAGCTCCCAGAGGTCTATTATTGGAGCTACTTCCCCCTCAAGCTTTGCCAAGCTAGTAGGACAGTGAACCAGAGTTGCATCGCTCTTTGCATAAGTCTTGACCTCATCTTTTGAGAAATACACACCGTGAACTCCTATAAAATATTCCTTTAACATTCCCAAGTCATCTAGGTATTTAACTGGAGGCATTTTTTCTCTCTTTTTGACTCGAAGAACTTCTTCTTTGCTTTGAGAGATGTGCATATGAACTAATGCATTGCCCCTCTCCGCAATTTCTTTGACTTCCATCAGTAGATCCCTTGAAACTGTATCGGTTGCATGTGGAGCTAAGGTGGGTTTTACGAGGGGGCTCTTTTTCCATCTTTTAAAGAATCTGAGTCCCATCTCGGGCTCTGCTATGGGCATTTCAACAAGGTCCATCATTGTCTGCCCAATAAAGGCCCTAACACCCAACTTTTCTGCTGCTTCTGCTATTTTCCATGCAAAGAAGTAGTGATCGTTTATTACAGTTGAGCCGTTTGATACTGCCTCGGCAATTCCTATTAGAGCCCACATGTAGATTTCTTCATTGCTCCATTCTTTCTCCATTGGCCATATTACTTCATTAAGCCACTTATCTAGGGGCATATCATCTCCAATTCCCCTAAATTTGTTCATTGCAACATGAGTGTGAGCGTTGATAAGGCCGGGTATGAGAAGATAGTCCTTTCCCCCGAAGGTCTCATCTACATCAAAGTTCTTCAGACTTTCACGGGGAACGACCCCAGCTATCTTATCCTTTTCTATAAGAACAGCAATATCCCTCTTAACTCCTCTCACATCAAGGGCATAATCGGCTATGATTGCCTTCACCGTTGTCACCTCCTAAGGGGATTAACTTTATGATGCTTGAGCTATTTAAACCCTATGGCAAAATGGCAAACAAAAGGGCGAAGGATTTAAATATCCATCTGCAGTTTAGGGGTGTGATAACCATGCCTGTGGTATTTGAAGTTAGGGGGGAAAGGTTCCTCGCAAAGTTTCTCTGGAATAATTGACTCTTCTGGGATAGGTTAATAAAGCCAAGGTTAAAAATTCAAGCAAGATTGGAGGTGTTTTATGATGATTGAGAAGGTTTATTGTGCAGATGTAAAGCCTAAAATGGAAGGAGAAAGGATAAGACTTGCTGGGTGGGTTTATAGAAAGAGAGAGGTCGGTAAAAAGGTTTTCATAGTCCTTAGGGACTCAAGCGGCATAATACAAACGGTTTTCACAAAAGAACTTAGCGAAGAAGCCTACACAAAAGCAAAGCAGGTTGGAATAGAATCAAGTGTAATAATTGAAGGAACCGTTAAGGTTGACTCAAGGGCTCCAACCGGAGTAGAAGTTCAGGCAGATAAGATAGAAATCATCCAGAATGTTGAGTTTTTCCCAATAACAAAAGATGCAAGCGACGAGTTCTTGCTTGATGTTAGACATCTCCATCTCCACTCGCCAAAAGTTGCAGATGTTATGAAAGTTAAGGGCGCCTTAATGCAGGCAGCGAGAGAATGGCTTCTCCAAGATGGGTGGTATGAGGTATTTCCTCCAATTTTAGTCACCGGTGCAGTAGAGGGAGGCTCCACATTATTTAGGCTCAAGTACTTTGAGAGAGAAGCCTACCTTAGTCAGTCGGCCCAGCTTTATCTTGAGGCAGCCATCTTTGGTCTTGAAAAAGTTTGGAGCCTAACGCCAAGCTTTAGGGCTGAAAAGAGTAGAACAAGAAGGCACCTTACCGAATACTGGCACCTTGAACTCGAGGCAGCATGGATGGATCTATGGGACATAATGAAGGTTGAGGAAGAACTGGTTAGCTATATGGTGCAACGAACCCTTGAGCTTAGAAGAAAGGAAATTGAAAGGTTTAGGAAAGACATGACAACGCTCAAGAACACAGAGCCACCATTCCCAAGGATAAGCTACGATGAGGCAATAGATATTCTTCAGAGCAAGGGAGTCAAGATTGAGTGGGGAGAGGACATGGGAGCTGATGAAGAAAGAGTTTTAACAGAAGAATTCGACAGGCCATTCTTTGTCTATGGATATCCTAAGCACATTAAGGCATTTTATATGAAAGAAGACCCTGAAGACCCGAGAAAAGTTTTGGCAGCGGACATGCTCGCTCCCGAGGGATACGGCGAAATCATAGGTGGAAGCCAGAGAGAAGACAACTATGAAAAACTCCTACAAAGAATACTCGAAGAAGGCATGGATCCAAAGAACTATGAGTGGTATCTCGACCTTAGAAAATACGGAAGCGTCCCGCACAGTGGATTTGGGCTTGGATTGGAGAGGCTTGTTACATGGTTGCTGAAGCTCGACCACATCAGGTGGGCTACGCTATTCCCGAGAACACCCTCAAGAATTTATCCATAAAAGCCCTCTTCTACTTTTAAATTTCAAAAACCGTAAGGTTTATAAATGGAATTAGGCCCAATAAACTCCGAGGGCCCGTAGCCTAGCAGGATAGGGCGCCGGCCTTCTAAGCCGGAGGTCCCGGGTTCAAATCCCGGCGGGCCCGCCAGAAAACAATTCTTGTCAAATAAAAATCTTTCTCAAGGTTCTTGGTCGTTAGTTTCAAAAATTGACAAAGGTGCATTGTTCGCTTTAGACACTCTTAGGTAAGTCCTCTACAAAGGTTTTTAAAGCAGAGCTTTTCAAATTTCCAGAAAGTCCTAAATCCAAAGTAACGTGACAATGATGATCCCAAGGTCTCCCCGGCTGAATATGATGAGCTGGACCCGTTACTGAGCCATTCGTTTGAACAACTTAGCGACAAAAAGCAGGAATTAAAGGGGAAACTCCCTATTGTACCAAACTTTCAAATCTCTGCTAAAATTCTTTCTAAGGTGCTAACGAGCCTTTCTGCGCTCTCCTTAAGCTCTTTGCTCATCTCAACAAAAAGCCCAGTTTGCTTTGGCTGAGCTCCTATTAGAATGAACTTGGCATTTACGTTCTGCTTTAGATAACTAACCAAAAGCTTTAGAGGCATCTTGTGAGTTGAAAAAGCCTCTCCAAGCGTTCCCTCGGGATCAGCCAAAACTATCTCACCTGGCTTTCCTTCAAAGTGCACCGCATCTACAAAGACCACATGGGATGGATTTTCCCTTATTATCTTGCCAGCATAGCTTTCTGGCATTTCACCACAGTTTAAAAACACCACCTTTGGGTTTGAGACTTTTTCTTTCAACATTCCTACAACGTAAACTCCAAAAGCATCGTCTCCTCTAACGTCATTTCCGATGCCGCACACTACAACTTTTTTTGCTCCTTTAAAGAACTCTTCAAGCCCCATTTCTATCACCAAAAATTAAAATTAAAGATAATCTGCGATTTTCTTAATTTTCTTTGTGAATTCGCTATTTAAGAGCTCTTCCACATTCCCTATTTTATCATCGAGCTCTCTGTAGAGAGGAATGCCGATCAAATATGGGACATTGAATTCTCTGGCAAGGCTCTCTATCTCCTTCTCTTCATTGAGCTTCATGTTCTCCACTATGCCAATTATTTTAAGATTCTGCTCCTTTAGAAGCTCCAGGAGTTTTTTAATCACATTAACGGCAAGCTTTGAAGGCGTTGCCACGACGAGAAACTCGCCTCTCTTGAAGAACCTCAAAACGTCCAAAAATTGATCTCCCATTCCCGGAGGCATATCAATTACGAGGAAATCAAGCTCGTCCCACCTTGTTATGGCCAAAAGCTCTATTAAAGCGTCGCTTATTTCCATTCCTCTTAATGGGGTGGGCTTATCCTCGGAGTAGTATACGATGCTCATGAACTTAATTCCATGTACTCCTGGAGGGACAACCCCCTTATCTTCTTCAGGGAATTCCCTGGGCTCAAAGCCCAGTATAACATGATCACTTGCCCCGTGGAAGTCAAGGTCTAGAAGTCCCACTTTATGTCCCTTCCTTGCAAGAACAAGTGCCAGAGTTGTAGAAATCATCGATTTCCCTACTCCTCCTTTGCCGCTCACTACCGGGATAATTCTCTTAACCTTTTCGAGTCTGGCTTCGACTGCCTTTATCCTTGGGTCAATCACTCTTCATCACCCTCAACTTTTATTGCAGCTAGGTAAACTCCTCTTCCTTTTGTAATCTCAAAGTCCCTGCTTCCACATTTTGGACAGGTAAGGAAAGCATGAACCACCTCGGGAATAAAGTGTATATCTTCCTTTATTCTCTCGTCAAAACCTTCCTTGACGTCTTTAAGCTTCCATCTGTTTCCACAGTTTCTACACTTGAATTCCGCTTCCTCAATCACAAACTCAATCCCTGCCTCTTCTGCAATTGTCCCTTCCTTTATTTCGTTGATGGCAAACTCAAGAATCTCCTGATTAACATCCTGTAGTTCTCCGAGAACAATCCTCATGCCCAAAACTTTTTCCTTTCCATATTGTCTTGCAAATTCAATTGCAGTCCTGACTATACCATCAGCAAGCGCCCATTCATGCATACTCTTCACCAGAAAAAGTCTAAACGAGGGGGTTTATAAATGGTGGTGTTTCAAACAAAAGGTGTTAAAAAGAAAATGATTAATGCCACGTAACGGTTTTGTGCTTAACCTTTCCGGCGAGGGCATCTTTTAGGGCTTGCTCCATAATCTCCAGTCCTTTCTCGGCAATCTCTTTCGTTATTACAAGCGGCGGTGTTATTCTTATGACGTTTCCAAACATGCCATAGCTTGGTAAGATAAGGCCAAGTTCAAATGCCCTCCAGCATATCTTCCCGGTCAAATCCGGATCAGGAATCTTGGTATTGGGCTTCACTATTTCTGCACCTATCATTAGGCCCTTGCCCCTAACATCTCCAATGACATCGTAGCTCTCTTTCATCTCGAGTAGGCGTTTTTTTATGAAATTTCCGACCTTCAAAGCGTTCTCAAGGAGGTTTTCCTCTTCTATTATCTTAAGGGTCGCATATGCAGCTGCTGAAATAACTGGATTAGCCGCTGGAGTTAGTAGCGCAGAACCACTTGTCATTTCCATGAGATCAGCTTTTCCAATTACTCCACTAAGCCCCATTCCACTAGCCACGCCTTTTCCAAAGGAAATAAAATCAGGCTCAACTTTAAAGTGCTCGCTTGCAAACCACCTTCCAGTCCTTCCAATTCCTGTCTGCACTTCATCCATTGCCAAAAGAATCCCGTGCTCATCAAGCACTTTTTTGAGCTCTTTAAAGAAGTTATCCGGCGGAACTACTATTCCTGCGTCTCCTTGGATAGGCTCAGCTAGGAGGATACTCACTTCATCCGGGGGTACAACATGGGCAAAAACGTAATTCTCGAGATAGTCCAAGAAGGCATTTATCAGCTCATCAGGCTCTTCATACCCGTCTATTCTCCATGGGTTTCTATAGGGGTTTGGATATGGGATCCAGACTACATTTGGAACTAACGGGGAGAAGCCTCTCTTTTGTGAGCTTTGGAAAGCAGCAACAGATGTTGCCCCATAAGTTTGTCCGTGATATGCCCCAATAAAGGCAACTATCCAGGGTTTTCTTGTTGCAAAGCGAGCGACTTTCATGAGCAGATCGATGGAATCGCTCCCACTTAATCCAAAAAGGACTTTTGGGTTCTCTATTGGGGCTTTCTCAGCTAAAATTTCCGCAACTTCTATTGCCCTTTTGCTGTAAGTGTAGCCGATCATCGAGTGTTGTATTTTTGCAACTTGCTCCTGCACCTCTTTAACTAACTTGGGATGAGCATAACCTGTTGAAGCCGCAGCAGCTCCGGCAAGGAAATCTATAAAAACATTGCCATCTACATCCTCTATCAAAGCCCCATAACCTCTCTCGGGCACAACGGGAAAGAGTTTAACCCCTAAACCCTGAGAAATCACCCTTTTTTCTCTTTCCACAAGCTCCTTGGCTTTTGGTCCTGGAGGAGCAACAACTAACTTTGGATACTCCATTTAAATCACCTCATAAAACGATAAAAAGCTGAAAAGAAAAATGAAGAGAAATCATGGATTCGCGGAGACAAACTCGTCGGTGTACCTCTTGATAACCGTTGCTAAGAGCAGGAGTCCAACGAGGTTTGGTATTGCCATAAGTCCGTTCATCATGTCTGAGAACGTCCATACGTTTTCAAGGGCTGTTGTGGCACCTATAAAGATGAACACTACAAAGAGGAGGTTGTAGATCAAGTGAAGCCTTGGATACAGCTTCGCGAACTTTTCTGGGTCGCCCTCGATCCACTTTGCAAGGTACATGACGTTCTGTCTACCGTAGAATGACCATGCGAGCACCGTAGAATAGGCGAAGAATATAACGCCTATAACCACCATAACCTCACCTATGTGACCAAATGCCCTAGCGAATGCCTCCTGTGTTAGAGGAGTGCTCGTCTTTCCGGTTTCCCAAGCCCCCGTTGCTACAATTGAGATACCTGTGAGGGAACAAATGATGAGTGTGTCAATGAATGGACCAAGCATTGCTACGTGAGCCTGTCTTGATGGGTGGTCTGTCCTTGCTGCAGCGTGAGCAAGCGTAGCAGTTCCAAGACCCGCTTCATTTGAGAACAAACCTCTAGCCACACCCCATCTTATGACTGTACCAACTGCACCACCAGCAACAGCTTTTCCTGTGAATGCATCTCTGAAAATTAATGCTATTGCACTTGGTAACTGTCCCGCGTATTTTATCCATACGCCAATTGCGAAGAAGAAGTATATTATTGCCATAAATGGAACTAGACCCTCTGCCACTTCTCCAATTCTCTTAATTCCACCGACAATAACTATGAAGGTTATGAATGCAAAGAATGCACCTGTTATCCATGTTGGAACGTTGAATGCCTGCTTCATTCCCAATGCTAGAGAGTTTGCCTGTGTCATGTTTCCAATTCCAAATGCAGATATTGCCGCAAATAATGCGAATAATATCGCGAGGGTTTTACCGAGGGTTGGAAGTGAGCGGCCTGTTAGTAGGTATATTGCCAGTACGAGGAAGAGGATGGCTATTATAATAGCCAGTATCATTAGGCCTCCGCTTAGTTTGGTAGCTTCATATCCAATAAATAGAGCAAACAACACTACGAAGAGTCCAGCTATAGTTCTCCAAGTTGGAGAAATATCTTCTTCACTTAACCCTCTTTCAAGGAAGTTGAAGGTTCCACCGATCATTGTTCCATCTGGCAGTTTGCTCCTAAAGGCAACACCCAAAAGCCCCTCTGAATATCTGGTTGCCATTCCCACCAAAGCTGTGATCCACATCCAGAACAGTGCACCTGGTCCTCCAGAGGCTATTGCAGTTGCCACACCTGCTATGTTTCCTATACCAACAGTCCCAGCAATGGTAGCCATTAACGCTTGGAAAGGCGTAATGTCACCTTCACCCCGCTTCTTTCTTCCCTCGAGGAGGGTGAACCTTATAGACCACCCAATCCTGCGGAACTGTATACCCCTAAGGTATATTGTTAGCAACAGCCCTGTACCCACAAGTAAAATCATTATTGGGGGACCCCAAACCATGCCATCCAACCAGTTTATAAAGTCCATTATAGCACTCATCCTAGCACCTCCAAAGAGTACGGCATAGTGCACTATGGCATTAAGATTAACGTCAAAGAATTATTTAAAACTTTCTAGCACATTTATGCACCTCGATGAAATAAAATCAAAAAAGATAGCGTACCAGTGTAATGTATTTTCAAAGATTTTTATAAAACTAAATGAAAGATCACCAGAATTTCCCATGTTCCTCTCTGGGGATCGGGCATAAAACTATCCTTCTTGCCCACAGGCAATCCCCACAACTTGGCACGTTTCCCCAGCAGTCCATTTTTGAACCCTTAGCATAGTCACATGCGTCAACAATCGGGCAATCGGTGCAGGAAGGGTAGAGAGAATTTCTAACACTAAATCTAAACCATGTATATTCCCTGCTGGTCCATATTTCTTTCAGGGATTTTTCTTTTACATTGCCGAAGGAATAAGCCTCAACTTTTTTCTGCCTTCCAAAGATGTATTCTGGGTATGTGTGAAGGAACCGATAACAAGGAGCAACTTCACCATCCCATCTAACCACCGCAGCGTTGTTTTCAACAAAGTCACAGTGTCTTTCACTTCTAAGTTTGAATCCCGCTATTTTAACGGGAAATCCCCGGTATATTTGAGGATAAAGCCCAGAGAGTGCCTTATCCACATCCACGCTTCCGTCGTAGATTATCATCTCAGAGTGCTCTGCTGTAATTGGCATTAGGTTTGAGAAAAGCAGGGCATCTATATTGAACTTAGAAAGATATTTCACAAGCTCTGTCATTTGATTGTAATTCTCCTTTGTCAAGACGACTTCAACTCCCACGTGCGGGATCTCTGTATTTTCCCTTTTCTTTATTTCGGCAAACTTTTTGAGCCGTTCAACAGTAACACTGGGCATGAGATGTCCCAATCTTGTTGGCTGTGTTGGAATGGCATCGAGTGAAATGTATATCAAATCAACCCTAAGCCTTACAAGCTCCTCAATTACCCCATCGGTAAGAAGAAAGCCGTTTGTTGAGATGCCTACTGCGTATCCTCTCTTTTTTACTTCCCTTACCATATCCATAAAATGGGAGTGCACAAGAGGTTCGCCGATACCACCAAAGTACACCATTTTTAAGTTAGGAAACTCTTCTGCGTCCTTTAAAACCTTTAAGAAAAGGTCATAGTCCATGTCTCCTTCTTCATCTTCCCAGTACTGCTTAAAACACATCTCACATCTTAGATTACAGCGATTCGTTATTTCAACGTAAAGATATTTCATATCTGGAGCCTTGGGTATAAGAATCTTAGCGTTATCCCAATGGAACTCGTGCATTCAACCGCCTCCAACTGGGGGAAATATACTTACCACATCTTCGTGTTTGAGTTTGGTGTTGAGTTTCTCCAGATGTTCAATGTTCTTTCCATTAACTAGGATAACGGCTCCCTTTTCAAGTTCTTTTTTCATTTTAGGGTATTTGCCGTATATCCTTTCCAAGAGCTCTCCAACAGTGCTAGCCTGAAGTTCCACTTCATTCTTTCCAATAATGCTCCTTAGTGTGGCAAAGACTCTCACCCTGACCATTTTTACTCACCTAAAATAAAAGTGAAAGAAAAGCTAATAATACTTATCCAAACCAAGCTCCTTAAGCTTCTCCTCGGTTGGATACCCTTTCTCATCCCAGCCTCTGAGCTTGTAGTATTTTGGAAGGATTTCATGGAGTTTTACCACGTGTCCTTTGTTTGGTCCTTCGGGCATCGGCTCCTCCAAGAACCTCTTGGGCAAGGTGTCGTCCTTTTCTGGGATTAAGCCAGCTTTAAGGTTGAAGATCCTTTCAATGTTCCATACCCTTTCTCCTGCCTTAAGCCACTCATCGGTTATAAACTCAAAGCCCGTTGCAGCATTTAGCATCTCTGCATAGTCATCCGCTCCGAGTGCAAAGCTTGTGAAGAGGCACAATCCAGAGGAGTCTATGACTGCAGTCAAGTCCTGGAATATCTTAACCCATTTGGCTTTCTCTTCACTTACATCATGCGGATCGAGCTTTACTGGAACACCAAGGATTTCTGGGCTGATCATGTAACCTCTAACGTGGCATCCACCTCTGTTAGATGTGGCATAAGTAACACCATGTCCTTCTGCACCTCTTGGATCATATGCTGGAAGTTCTTGCTTTTTAACGCTCATTGAGTACTCCGGATGCCCATAACTTTCAGCTAGGCGGTAGCTTCCTTCAGCAAGTTTGTCACCGAATCCTTCTCTCTTTACAATTTTCTCAATGTAATAGTGAAGAACTTCACTGTTACCAAACCTCAGTGGTGGTGCATCTCCAAGTTCTTCCTGCTTTATGATGCCCTTCTCATAAAGCTCCATAGCTGCTGCAAGTGTCCCACCTGTTGAGATGGTGTCAAGTCCAAACTCATCACAGAGGTGGTTTGCAATAACTATGCTTGCCAAGTCGTTTATACCGCAACTTGCACCAAGTGCCCATATGCTTTCATATTCGGGTCCTTCGGTGATTCCTATAGCCGGATGATATGAGACTCTTCCACACCCAATTGGACATGCAAAGCACGGATGATTTCTCACCAAATACTTTGCAACCAAAGCTTCACCGCTCTGCTCGTAAGCGTACTTGAATACTCCAGTCTGGAAGTTGTATGTTGGATAAAGACCGTTTTCATTGATTATGTTAACCAGAACTGCAGTTCCATAGTTTGGAAGTCCTCCGCCAGTAATTGGGTTCTCTTTTATCTTCTTTATTTTCTCCTTAACTACGCTCATGAACTTCTCTTTGTCGGCAAGCTCTACTTGCTTTGTTCCTCTAACCACAACAGCTTTTAGGTTCTTGCTTCCCATTACTGCCCCTACTCCACTTCTTCCAGCCGCTCTGTGTTTGTCGTTCATTATGCTAGCAAATCTAACCAAGTTCTCCCCTGCAGGACCTATACAGGCAACTCTCGCCTTTTTGTCACCAAATTCTTCAAGAAGTTTATCTGTGGTTTCTCCAACTCTCTTCCCCCATAGATGAGAGGCGTCCTTAATCTCAACATCCTCGTCTTTTATGCTTATGTACACTGGATGCTCCGCTTTGCCCTCAACAATGAGGAAGTCATAACCTGCAAACTTGAGTTCTGGCCCAAAAAAGCCGCCTGAGTTACTTGAAGCTATGAATCCGGTTAGTGGAGACTTTGTAACCACCATGTACCTGCCGCCGGTTGGAGCTGCCGTTCCAGTCAAAGGTCCGGTGGCAAAGATTAACTTATTCTCTGGGCTGAATGGGTCAACCTTTGGATCTATTTCCTCGAGAAGGAACTTTGATGCAAGACCTCTACCACCAATGAACTCCTTTGCATCTTCTTCCTTCAGCTCTTCCACTTTTATTTCCCCACTTGTTAGGTTCACTCTCAATATTTTCCCCATATACCCAAACATAGAGCAACACCCTAAAACAAATGTCAATATATAATTGTACTTTCTGTATTATAAAATTTGACGAAAATAAAACAATTTGCGAAAAAGGAAAATGTTAAACAATAATGTTCACATGAGGGCATTATGTTGAATACACATTCATCAATGAATATATATGTTCATGAACTCTTCTTCTGAATTTCTGCTTTTTACACTAAATAAAGTGCAGCGAAAACTCCAATATGAGGTTATTGATGGCAGCATAATGGAAACCATTCTATTTTCTCTCTACAGGCAAAGAGCCATTATTAAGAATGTTCTTTCATTCCTCTTCCCAAAAAGGTATTCCATTTGGGAAACTGCTTTGCATATGTCAAGAAAGTATTCCCCTTTGTAATGTTCAGGGAAGCAACTTACCATAGCGGATCCAAAGAGAATCAGAATTCTTCCCGCTTGAACGAAAATCCATACCTAAGGCATTGTACTCCTTCAGAATCTTTCCGATTTCTGCCTCCTTCCCATTACTTTTTCTTTTAAAAACCTGGCCCTCAAGGCAAGGAGGAGATCAGTGGCTCTACTTCAATTGCAACGACACCATATTTCTTTTCTTCCTCTTCACTATAAAACTTCCTATAGATTTTAACTCCTTCATCTATGCTTTTTGCATTTGGGAGGACTTTCTCCAGCCCTTCCTTCTCGAGCAGTTCTCTGAACGAAGAATACACTCTCAAAGCCTTTACCTTTACCTTTAAACGTCCCTCAAAAGTTATTATGTCTCCTGGCTTTATTTGTCTTCGCTTTTCATCGTATAATCTCCCTTCAATCTTCTTCTTGCCCTCTTTTATTAGCCTTAAGTATTCTTCCTGAAGTCCCATTTCCCACTCCATTTTACATCACCAAGTATCTTAATAACATTGGAGTAACCCTCAAAGCCCTTGCAAGCAATCGTGGATGCTTTACAAGGGCAGTTATCGTTTTTTTATGATTATCGAAATCCGCGTACTTCTCTATCACGTTTATTGCTTCCCTACTTGAGAGTATCTCAAAAAGTTTCTCTATTTTTTCCTGGTCAAGTGCCTTGAAGAGTTTTCTAACCCTAAGTCCAAAGGCTATCTGCTTCTTTATATCTCCACAGAGTTTTTCATAAATGCTCAAGTCGCCCCTTCTTATCGAGTACCTAAGTGCATGAGCACAGAGCATTCCATATACGATGCCGCCGGCTGTTAGAGGCTTTATCTGCAAAGCGGCATCTCCAAGGAGTGCAACGTTTCCCTTTGCCCATGGTTTTCTAAATCCAAAGCCGACGTTTCCAGCTTTTATCTCCACTATCTGTGTTTCTTTGAGAAGCCTTAATCTTAGAAACCTCATAAGGGCATCATAACTCCCAAAAGTTCCTATCCTTGCGAGGGATTCATTTACCGGAGCAACCCACATAAAAAACTCATCGTTGATGTCCTTATTTACCCACACTTCAACAAAATCTTTTCTCTTGAAGTCCCCTACCACTTCGACTTCATAACCGCTTAGAAATTCTGCTTCTGTTTTTGCTCCAACTTCTTGGGCAACCTTGCTTGACACTCCATCAGCTCCTACATAGAAATCTGCCTCTATCTCAAACCTTTCGCTAAACCTCTGCATGAGAGCTTTTCCGTCTTTAAACCCCAAGAACCTAGTCCCCATATAGTATTCAGCGCCTTTTTTAATTGCCCTCTCTGCAAGAGCCTTTTCGAGAGCTTTTCTATCAACCATATATGCCTGCGGAGTTTTTCTTTTTATCTCAAAGCTTTGAATTCTGGAATAAAATACTGCCCCATTAAACTCATTAAGAACGGCCTCTCTAGGAAGGTTGAGCTTTTCATAGTTTTCTGCTCCAATTATCCCAGTACACGCTTTACCCCCAAAAGAGGTCTTTGCTTCAATTACTGCAACCCTAAACTCTCCCGCGAGAAGATTTGCGAGATAATTCCCCAGTGCGCCTCCACCTATTATCGCAACATCGTACTTCATGAGCTTCACCAGAAAATGTAAACTTTAAATCTTAATTAAACTTTTAGCTTTTTTGGTGGGGGAGAAAATAAATACCTCTTGGAAAGCTGTTAAGGAGCTTCCTAAAGAAATTGAAGATGCAGAAATCGTAAAACACCAGCCATAAAAGATCAGTAAGTCCTTGCAAACCTTGCTATGTATTTTGCTTCTTTTCCACAGTGAGCACACTTCTTTCCTTCAACTCTTGCCGTTTCTTCTGGATAGGGTATTCCAATCATACTGGCCTCGAGAATTTCCTCCATTTCAACGCCACAGCTCTCTTTACCACACCATGGAAGCTCTACCACTCCTCTTCTGTCCTCAAAGAGCTGTTTTGCTTCTTCTATTGTGTCCACTCTCTTTATGTGGCTCTCCAAGAATTTTTTCGCCCTTGCATAGAGATTTTCCATTATTGCATCAAGGGTCTTTCTAACCTCTTCAACAATTTTCTCTCTTTCGACGCTGAATTTTTCAAAGGTGTCCCTTCTTGCCAGCACTGCCTTATTCTCTTCGACATCCTTTGGACCCACTTCAATTCTCAGTGGGACACCCTTAATCTCCCAGTCATAGAACTTTCTTCCGGGTCTTATGTCTTCTCTATCATCCACATGAATCCTAATGCCAGCTGTCTTGAGTTCTTCAGCAAGTTCCTTGGCATAAGCATTAACGTCATAGGGAGAATCCTTCATTGGAATTGGGACTATTACCACTTGGATTGGAGCTATTGTTGGAGGCAGTACAAGACCGTTGTCATCCCCATGTATAGCCATAACTGCTGCCAATAATCTCTCGCTCATTCCAAAGGTAGTCTGGTGGACATATTCATGGGTTCCGTCCTCTTTTTCATAAGTTATCTCGTAAGCTTTTGCAAAGTTCTGCTTGTAGTTGTGCATTGTTCCAATTTGCAAAGTCCTTCCGTCCGGCATCATAACCTCTGCACCAAGGGAGTAGAATGCCCCAGGGAATTTATCCCAATCCGGCCTTTTTGAGACAATGTATGGCAAGGCAAGTTTTTTGGCAAGGTTATCAAATATTTCGAGGTCTTCTTTTATTTGTCTCTCAGCATCTTCAAAGCTGTCATGGGCAGTGTGGGATTCAAAGAACCTGCTTATTTCCCTTACTCTAATTAAAGGTCTTGTGTGCTTTGTCTCGTATCTGTAAACGTTGACTATCTGGTAAATCTTGAAGGGTAGGTCTGCATGAGATCTGATCCAGAGGTTAAACATGGGGTACATTGCGGTCTCGCTAGTTGGTCTCAAGATAAGTTTTATATCCAAAGGTCTTTCACCAGCTTGAGTAACCCACAAAACCTCTCCGTGGAATCCCGCTATATGCTCGGCTTCTTTCTCAAACTCCGTCTCGGGGATTAGAGCTGGAAAGAGCACTTCTTCATGACCGGTTCTTCTCATCTCCTCGTGGATGAAATTTTCAATATTCTTCATGATTCTAAGTCCATAGGGCAACCAGACGTTCATTCCCTTTACCGGGTATCTCTTATCCTGTATCCTAGCGAGCTCTATCATTTCATTATACCATTCGCTGAACTCGTTTGACCACCTTTCCCTCTTCGCTTTTGGCCTATTGTTATCGTTACTCATGAACTCATCACCTATCCCTTAAAAATGCCCAATGTTTTTTAATCTTTCGCAGATTTCTCAAAAAGTTTTATTAACATGTTTCGATGAGTGTTTTAGTGGTGAAAGAAATGAGACCAAAAGTTTTAGTTCTTTTTAATATGAAAAGTGGGCCTCTGAAGGTCTTGAAGCAGTACTGTGGTGTTGATGTCTTAGTGTACCCGGAGAGGGAAAAAGTATTGGAAGTAGTAGGCAGATACGATGGATTAATAGTTTCTCCCCTAAACAGAGTGGATAGAGAAATAATTGAGAAGGGAGAGAACCTCAGAGTCATAAGTACTCATTCCGCTGGCTATGATCATATAGACGTCGAAGCAGCAACTGAAAAGGGGATATACGTAACAAAAGTTAGCGGGGTTCTAAGTGAGGCTGTTGCGGAATTTGCTGTGGGATTAACCATAACCCTCTTGAGAAAAATTGCCTATTCTGATAAGTTCATAAGAAGAGGCCTTTGGGACTCTCACAAAACGGTGTGGAGATGGTATAAGAAAGTGGAAACAGTGTACGGCAAAAAGGTTGGGATCCTCGGAATGGGCCCAATAGGCAAGGCCATAGCAAGAAGAATGAGATCCCTTGGAACGGAAGTTTACTACTGGAGCAGAAGCAGAAAAGAAGACATAGAAGAGGAAGTAAATGCAAAATGGCTCCCACTTGAGGATGTTTTAAAGCAGAGTGATATAGTTATTCTGGCTTTGCCCTCAACACCCGAAACTCATCATATAATAAATGAGGAGAGACTTAATCTCTTAGAAGGAAAGTATTTGATAAACATAGGAAGAGGAAGCTTAGTTGATGAAAAAGCTCTCACTAAAGCCTTAAAAGAAGGAAAACTCAAAGGATTTGCCACAGACGTTTACGAAAAAGAGCCACTTCGGGAGAGTGAGCTCTTTGAAATGGAATGGGAGACTGTACTTACACCCCACCATGCGGGATTGGCAAGAGAGGCTATGGAAGACATGGGTTTTCAAGCAGTAAACAATTTGCTCTCAATCCTTAAAGGCAAGGTTCCAGAGAATCTCGTAAACAAGGAAGTTCTTGAAATAAGGCCTATTGAGGAAATGAAGATGCTCTAAGTTTTTACTTCTAACTTTTAACTTGTAAGTTATAACCTATTGGCTCTAAACGTTCTTCAGGGCTTTCTAAACAGAAAGAAGAGAAAATAGGAATCATTCACCCTTCAGAATCTTAACGACTTTCTCAGCAACCTCGATGCCAGCCCTTTCTTGAGCTTCAACTGTTGATGCCCCAATGTGAGGAGTTAAAACCACATTATCAAATTTTGTCAAGGGATGATCTTTGGGAAGAGGTTCCTCCTCAAAGACGTCCAATCCAGCTCCAGCAATCCATCCCTCTTGAAGCGCCTTCACCAGAGCATTCGTGTCCACAATGGGTCCTCTTGACGTGTTAATGAGAATTGCAGTGGGCTTCATGAGCTTCAATCTTTCTTCGTTAATGAGATGGTGAGTGTTCTCCAATAGGGGTACGTGTATGGTAATAACATCGCTGTTCTTTAAAAGCTCCTCAAGCTCCACGAACTTTCCATCAACTTCTCTCGCCCTTTCCTCATTTTTGATAACATCATAGAGGAGGATTTTCATTCCAATGGCCTTTGCTATCTTTGCTACAGCATACCCTATCCTTCCAAACCCTATAACACCAAGGGTTTTTCCTTCTAGTTCAAAGCCCATGCACTGTTTCTTAGCCCATACTCCCTCTCTCATCTTTCTGTCAGCAAAGGCTACCTTTCTGGCAACATTAAAAATTAATGCAATAGCCAGCTCAGCAACGCTTCTGCTTGATGCTGCAGGGGCGTTGACGATTTCAATTCCCTTACTCTTTGCGTATTCAACATCTATGTTATCCAAGCCAACACCGGCTCTTGCTATAACCTTAAGGTTTGGTGCGGTGTCTATGATTTCCTTGGTTACTTTGGGCTTGCTCCTAACTATTATGGCGCTAACATCTTTAACAAGTTCCTTGAGCTTTTCTTGATCAGGATATTCCTCATAAACTACCTCCAGCTCGGCATTCTTCAAAATCTCGACTGCCTTTTCATGCAGAGGTGCGGCCACTAACACTTTCATTTTCAACCCCTCCTTTTTAGTGCCATAAGCAAAACCTGATCGGAGGCATCTTCGGCCCTGTCGGCTATATCCCCGATCTTTGTTATGACTTTATCCCATATGATTTTTGCAAATGTTGTTATTTTTTCGCTTTCAAAAACTTTTCTCAAGAGAGAATACTCGATTTTATCGGCATCTTCCTCTGCTATTTCGGTCTTTTTTGCGTACTCAATCGCTTCATCAACATCTGTGTTGAGTGCTTTAACGGCCTTCTCAAGCAGCTGATAAGTTCTTAGGGAGTAATCAAGCAACTTCAGAATTTCCTGCTTTAGATCTGCGGGCACTTTTGGTTTTGCTAAGATTAGAGAGTGAGCGGCGCTTTCCGCTGCGTCTGCAACACTATCCACGAGTTCAGACAAACGAGCGTAATCGCCTCTGTTGACTGGCAAAAAAGCCCCTTGATAGAGCATTGTCTCTATTTCTCTCCTTAAATTGTCCGCTTTTCTCTCCATTTCTTCAACCTCACTCATTAGACTCTCTGCCTTTTCGATTTCTCCATTAATGTAGGCCTCTACGAGCTCCCTGAGCTTTATTATAGTGGATTCCACAGCTTCAAGATGCCTGTCAATTGTTACAAAAACATTATTTTCCTTACCTCCGAATATAGGCATGTTCACTCCCCACTATACTATCCGTGAGATTCTTTATTTAGTTTGTGATTCCTTGGCCCTTACCAGGCTCCGGAGTGCAAAGTTGAGGGGAGTTTTTAGCCCCATTTCCTCACCGTATTCAATGATTTTACCATTTATGAAGTCAATTTCTGTCCTTTTGCCCCTCTTCATGTCCTGAAGCATGGAGTTATAGTTGTCCCTTGTTCTCTCAAGGGTATCGAGGAGGAGCTTCATCGGATCCACCTCAAATTCAATCCCCTTTTGAATCGCAACCTGACAACCTTCTTTCACGACTTCCATAGCCAAAGCCAAGAGATGATCATTTTCCAGGATATCTCCGTTTTTGACCTCCATGATCGCCCCAATTGGGTTTATCGCTGAGTTAACTATGGCCTTTGCCCATTTCCACCCCACTATGTTCTCGCTAATTTCTGCCTCTAACCCAGCTTTCTTAAAGAGGGCAACAACCCTTTCGGCAAATTTTCCTTTCCCCCGGGGATAGTTCCCAATTATTGTTATTCCCTTTCCCACCCATCTAACAACCCCCCATCTTTCAAGGGATGCACCGTTGGTAGTTATCCCACCTAGGACATTTTTTGTATATTTCAATGCCTCATCTTCGTTTCCAAGTCCGTTTTGAATGCTCAATACCCAAGTGTTTTGTCCTATACTTTCCTTTGCACACTCCAAAGCATAGGCTGTGGAGTAAGACTTTGTTGCCAAGATTACCAAGTCTGGCAGCTCGGATGGAATTTTGGTGACTGCTTTAGGGTAAACTGTAAACTCTTTAACACCAACGACCTTGAGCCCCCTATTGTTTATTGTCTCTATGTGCTCTTCACGACCTATTAGCGTTACATCCTCCCCTATTTTAGATAAAAGTGCTCCAAAGAGAGAACCTATGGAACCCGCACCAAGAATGTAAATTCTCATAACTCTCATCCTCCATAAGCAAAAATTGGAATGGATAAGGGGGTACTGGCATGATCTTTTTCACAATCTCCACCGTAATCATTTTAACGCACTTCTTTAAATATCTTGCAGTCATGGAGCTTGCGGTAATACTCGTAGGGGTAGAATACCCGATAAACTTAGGCTCAATTGCAAGGGTGATGAAGAACTTTGGAGTGAAGGAGCTTATCTTAGTTAACCCTCAGGTTAGTCCCGATGATAAAACAGCCAAAAAATTTGCCGTGCATGCAGTGGGCGTACTGGAAAATGCAAAAATTGTTAAGAGTCTCGACAAAGCCCTTGAAATGGTGGATTTAGCTGTAGGAACAAGCGGAATAGCTGGAGGAGACTACATCCCGGAGAGAACCCCCATAACCCCGGAAGAGTTTGCAAAGAGGGCTTTCCTTTATGAAGGGAAGATCGGATTGATTTTTGGGAGGGAAAGCAGAGGACTTGACAATGAAGAGCTCAAGAAGCTTGACTTTACGATTACAATTCCTACCAGTGATGAATACCCCGTGATGAACTTAAGCCATGCGGTTGCAGTGATATTGTATGAGGTTTACAAGCAAAAGATGAAGAGCAAAGAGGTTGAGGTCAAGGAAAAGCTCAGAAAGTCAACGAGAGAAGAAAGAGCCAAATTAGTTGAGCTCTGGGAAAAGCTCTTGAACACCTTAGAATATCCAAAAGACTTAGAAAGAAGAAAGCTCTCCGTGCTTATGTTTCAGCGCTTTCTAGGAAGAGGATTTATATATGCAAAGGAAGTACATTCCATGTATGGACCCTTAAGAAAAGCCATTGAAAGATTGGAGAGATGTAAAGATGATGACCATTGATTCCTTCAAAATGAACAGAGGGCAGATTCAAATAGCCGTAATATATCAGGAGAAAATCCAGGGTATAGCTTTTTCCCTTGATGGGGAAGCTTTTCTTCGAAAAAGGATTGATGCTTTAGTCAAACATCTACAAAAGCGAGGCGTGGAAGTTGATCTGAAGGAAAGAAAAAGCAATTTTCCTCATCTGGTTTATAAAACCCTTATAGGGGAAATTGAAAACGAAGAAGCATTAAAGTACCTCAGCTTTGAGGGAACTACTCCCTTTGAGAAGGAAGTTTACGAGACCCTTACAAAAAAGGTTAAAAGAGGGAAAGTCATAACATACGGTGAGCTTGCCAGAATAGTCAATAGCTCACCAAGAGCCGTCGGTGGGGCAATGAAGAGAAATCCCTACCCCATAGTCGTTCCCTGTCACAGGGTTGTTGCATCAACCGGGTTGGGCAATTACACTCCAAAAGTGGAATACAAGAAGTTTTTACTCATGCTGGAGGGGGTGAGAGAATGGATAAGCTAAAACTCTACATCATAGGATTCCTCGTGGCTATTATCGCGATAGCGGCCGGTATAATATACAAATGGGGCTTTTGGATGCTGGTTAGGATCGTACTGAGCTTAGGATTTTTAGGATTAACCTTAATGCTCGGATTTTTCTTGGCATTGACGCTTTATGCAGAGAGCTGGAAGTATGCAGGGCTTTTGGTAGTTCCAACGGCCTTAAGTGGCTATGCAGCATATCTAAGCATTACATGGCAGAAACTCAAGACAGTCGGTGGGATAATACTTCTCTTTGTTCTTGGGCTTGTGTTTGGCATATGGTACATAAGTGAGCCCGATTTAAGTTTAACCGACCGTTTTAGAAGTGCCGAAAGCCTTGAGAGAGCTGGCAAGTATAAAGCCGCTGCAAGAAAATACGAAAAGAAAGGAAACTACTTAAAAGCTGCGGAAATGTACGAAAAACTCAGCTGGATGGAAAGTGCAGCCTGGGCATACGAAAAGGCCGAAAAATACGAAAGAGCTGCAGAAATTTATGAACAGCTTTACGAAAAGGAAAAAGATACCTATTACCTCAAAGAAGCCCATGAATACTGGAAAAAAGCCGGCAACATGGAGAGGGCTGCAAAGGCATTGGAAAGATATGCCGAGGAAGAGCCGTGGTTCTGGGAAGATGTAGCCAAGCTTTATGAAGAGCTAGGGAATGAAGAAAAAGCCAAGGAAGCCTGGGAAAAAGCCCTAGAATACTACAAAGGTGAAGCCCAAGAGGAAGGAGTTTTCTGGGAGGATGTCGGCAATATAGCAAGGAAACTCGGAAATGAAGAGCTCGCAAAGGATGCCTATCAAAAGTTCCTCGAATATTGCCTAAAAGAGGCCGAAGAAGATCCAATGTGGTGGAAGCATGTTGCAGAGGCTTACGAATATCTTGGAGAAAAGGAAAAAGCTGAAGAAGCCAGAAAGAAATACGAAGAATACAGGCAAAAAATAATGAAGAGTAACGAAGAAACTTCAAACTTCCCAGAAGGAACAAAAGGATCTTGATAGCATTTTATTTTTGGGAAACCGTTATATATTCTTTACCTCGATTCCTTTCTGGTGGTAATTATGATGCCAATGAAGGGTATGAATCCCAAACAGATGCAGAAACTCATGAAGCAGCTTGGAATTAAGATGGAAGAGCTTGAGGGAGTTAAAGAAGTTGTAATAAAGCTTGAAAATAAAGAAATTGTAATCAAAGACGCCGCAGTGACCGTAATAACTGCAATGGGGGAGAAAAGCTACCAAATAGTGGGCAAAGAAGAAGTTAGAGAAGTTCTCAATATCCCAGAAGAGGACATAAAGCTCGTTATGGAGCAGGCTGGCGTTGACTATGAAACTGCAAAGAAGGCACTGGAAGAAACAAAAGGTGATTTAGCAGAAGCAATACTAAAACTCCAAGAGTCTTAGCCTTGCTTTTCCTTATGCCTCTTTTCAAACGCTTCAATAGCTTTCATCAAAGGTGACTCTCCAGCCATTAAGATTGCTACAAGCTCCGCTTCCATAACTGCTCCTTTTTTCTCGTGGTTAGAGCTTTTGTTTCAGCAACTCCCCTTAAAAACCTTGAAAAGGCCGAGATCTTCTTTAGATGCTGCTTCTCAAGCATCTGCAGAAGTTCCTCGTATTTCCTTAAGTTTTGTCTGATATCATGTTGATTCCCGTAGGTATAAAACCTAAAGATCCAAAAGAATATAAACCCCAAAACTTTAGCTCATTCCGATGAAGGCTATTGGAATAATAAGACATTCCCCAAATAGAAAGGTCAATAAAGAGGAGTTCGAAGAACTTTTGAGGAGTGCTGGCTATGAGATTCTCACAATAGTTGAGCAGATTAGAGAGGAACACCCAAAATACAACATCGGCCCCGGAAAGCTCCAAGAGGTAAAGGAACTAATAAAAGAGCTCAATCCTGATAGGGTAATATTTGCAAATCCTCTAACACCTTCCCAGTCCTTCAACGTAACTAAAGAGCTCAAAATTGATGTAATTGACAAATGGCAACTTGTTCTTGAGATATTTGAGAAGAGAGCACATTCAAAGGAGGCCAAGCTTCAGGTTGAGCTGGCAAACCTTCAATACGAGCTACCCCTTGTAAAAGAAGCCATCAGGAGAATCAAGCTTGGAGATAAAGCGGGTTTTAAAGGTATGGGTGAATATCAGACACAGCAGTATCTAAAGCACATTCGCTATAGAATGGGAAAAATAAGGAAAGAGCTGGAAAAAGTTAAAGCAGACAGAGAGGTAAAAAGGAAGAGAAGGGAGGAAGTGGGCTTCATCCTGGTTGCTTTAGCTGGTTACACCAACGCTGGAAAGTCCACCCTCTTAAACGCCCTCGCAGATGAGAACATAGAAGCAAAGACGCAGATGTTCACAACCCTCGACACAACCACAAGGAGGTTTACAATAAACGGAAAAAGAGCTCTGGTAACTGATACCGTCGGGTTTATAGACGACCTTCCTCCGTTTATAGTTGAAGCGTTCCATTCCACCCTCGAGGAGATAGTGAGAGCAGACATCGTTCTCCTTGTTTTGGATTCGAGCGAACCCTGGAGAGAGATAAAAAGAAAGCTCTTGGCATCAATAGAAGTGCTGAAGGAGCTTAAAGCTCTGGATAAGCCTATTTTAATTGTTCTGAACAAGAAAGACCTCACGAGTGAGGAAGATATCTCGGATAAAAAGAGGGCAATTGAGGAACTAATCAACAGGAGGGGGATAACTATAAGCGGAATAGTTTCAATATCTGCAAAGGAGCGGGATTTGCAGGAGCTCTATAGGGCTCTTGAGAACCTAATGTTCACGCTTCCAAAATACAGGCTCTTTGAAATTCTGATCAAGGAAAAAGAGAAAGTGCCTAAGGTGATAGCCCTAATAAACTCCATAGGAGAAATCCTCGACATAAAATATGGTGAGACAACAAAGATTTCGGCTTACATTCAAGTAGGGATGATAAAAAGCCTGACAAAAATGGGAATAGAGCTAAGGCACACAAGTTAACTACTCTATTGGTACCCCATCCTTTGTTCTCGGGGCTAACCACTTCATAAGTCTTTGGGGGTCTTTTGTTCTTATTGTTATCGTTATTGGGCCAAGCGGAGACTCTTCGTTAAAGTTGACTTTACCAACATATGCAACCTGCTTGTGTACCTTGATTATTATCTCTTCTCCAAAATAACCCTCTTCTAACATTGCCCTCGCTGTATCGAGAATTTGCTGTCCTCTAAAAAGCTCATAAAGTCTTTGAAGTGCTTTTTTATTCTTCGTCCTTCCAACTAAAAGGATGTAATCTCCTTTATCAAAGGCCTCAAACTCGAGAGGTGAAACTAAATTGAGCATAGCCCTCTTAACCTTCTCGATGTCCTCCGTAGGGTAAACGTAAGCTTCAACTTCAACTTCTTCAAACATCTTCTTCACCAGTGATAGTTAAAGCCTGGAGTTTTTGAAGTTTTCCACCCTATTCACCGAAATCATTTTATTACGATGAAGGTCATCTAAATTGGTGAAATACATGAGAAGAATCGAAAGCATCAAGAAATATCTGGAGGAGAATGAAGTCGATGCTGCTTTAATAACAAGCACCCCAAACCTCTTCTATTTCACAAATGCCGCACCGCTCGTAGGTGGGTATCTGGTAGTAACCTTGGAGGAGGAAACCCTACTAGTTCCCGAGCTTGAGTATGAGCAGGCGAAAGAAGAAGCCAAGGTTAGCGTTGAGAAGTTCAAAAAAATGGATGAGCTTTACGAGTATCTTAAGCGGTTTAAATCACTTGCAGTTGAGGGTACAATGAATGTATCCTTCAGCAACGCCTTAAAAGAAAAAGCAAGTATTAAAGAATTCAAACTCTTGGATGACGTAATAAAGGATCTCAGAATGATAAAAAGCGAAGAGGAAATAAAGCTAATCAAAGATGCATGCAGATTAGCTGATATAGGCGTAATGACTGCTATAGAGGAGATAAGCGAAGGAAGGCGCGAGAAGGAAGTTGCCGCTAAAGTTGAGTATGTAATGAAAATGGAAGGTGCCGAAAAGCCCGCCTTTGACACAATAATCGCAAGCGGCCATCGCTCTGCCCTACCCCATTGGGTCGCAAGCGACAAGAGAATTGAAAAAGGCGATCTTGTGGTCATGGATCTCGGGGCACTCTACAGGCACTATAACTCCGACATAACGAGGACAATAGTGGTAGGAAGCCCAAACGAGAAGCAGAAGGAGATTTACGAAATAGTTCTTGAGGCACAGAAAAAAAGCGTAAAAGAAGCTAGGCCTGGAATGACCGCAAAGGAGCTTGACAGTATTGCAAGAAAGGTAATAGAGGAGTACGGCTATGGTGACAAATTCATTCATTCTCTCGGGCATGGGATAGGACTTCAGGTTCATGAGTGGCCAAGGGTTTCTCAGTACGACGAGACGGTGTTAAAAGAGGGCATGGTAATAACTATAGAGCCAGGCATTTACATTCCAAAGTTTGGCGGCGTTAGGATTGAAGATACTGTAGTCATCACAAAGAACGGCGCAAAAAGGTTGACAAAGACTGAGAGAGAGCTTATTTGAACTTTGTTAAAGCCTAAGGTTTTTTAATTTCTTTTTGCTTTCTTGGAGTCAAAAGCTCTCACATTCTCTTCATCACCTTTCCCTATGGTGTCAAATGTTATTGCCTACCTCAGAAAACCGGGGCTCTCAAATAAATTTAATCTACAAGTTCGCCCAGAAGGTACGTCGAAGTTACCCTTGTGACTTTTACCTCCAAGAACTCCCCAACCGGCGCTTCGGGAAGGATTATGTCCTTGTAGTTCATGGTTCTTCCTTCTATTCCCCCCTTCTTCCCTTCACCGTGTGTCAAAACCTCTATCTCTCTGCCCACATATCTCCGGTTTATCTCATAGCTTATCGAAAGCCTGAGCCGGTGTAAATAACGGGAGCGTTCCTTTACCTTCCATCCCACTATTTGATTTCTCATCTTTGCCGCTACTGTCCCCGGTCTTGGCGAGAAGCGTGAAACGTTAATCTTATCCGGTCTAACTCTCTTTATGAGCTTCACCGTGTTTTGAAATGCCTCTTCGCTTTCTCCAGGAAAGCCGACGATTATATCGGTGTTCAGGTTGAGGTCTTTGATATGCTTTCTAAACTCTCTCACTATCTCTTCAAACTCCTCAACTGTATAAGTCCTCCCCATTCTCCTCAAGATCTCATTATCACCACTCTGCACTGGCAGATGCAGGAACTTATAGATTTTCTCGTCCTTGTAAGCCTCTATCAGGTCGTCGAGTATTTTGATGGCGCTGTTGGGGTTCATCATGCCAATCCTTATTCTAAATTCACCTTTCATGGACGTGAGTTCATCCAAAAGCCTCGCCAAGTTCGTACCTATGTCAACTCCGTAACATCCTGTGTCCTCGCTCGAGAGCTGAATCTCCTTGTATCCCCTAGCCACTGCCTCTTTCACCCATTTCACAATAAGCTCGGGTTTATAGCTCTTCAAAACTCCTCTCGCAAATCTCGTAGCACAGTAAGTGCATGCGTTCAGGCAACCCTCGCTTATAGGAACTACGAAAACAACTCCCCCCTTCCACACCCGAGGGAGTTCAAGCTTATCAATGCTTCTCTCTCTCCATCCTTCAACGCTGATTAACTTTTTTCCTTTTTCGGCAAGTTCAATTGCCTCAACAATTCTATCTATGCTTTTAACCCCAAGAATCCCCGAGACTCTGTCATCTATTGCTTTAGGATTCACATGGGGCAAACATCCAGTAACTATCACCCTTTTTCCACTGTCCAAGAGCTCTTTAATCCTTCTTACCATGTGCTTTTCTGTTGGGTCTTTAACGGCACAGGTGTTTACGACAACATAGTCTGCGCTATCCAAGTCAGCTATCTCATAGCCAGCTCTGAGAAGCAGGGCCTCCATCATCTCGGCATCTGCCTTGTTTCTGGTACATCCGTAAGTTTCTATGTGAACCCTCATCGCACTCCAATCCTTTAGAGCATTTAAAAAGGTATGGTAGCAAAGATGGGTATTTAAACATCCGAGGAGAATAAGAAGTGATGTGAGATGAGGGTATGCATAGTCTACGACTCCAGACATGGGACAACAGAAAAGGTTGCGGAGGCAATAAAAGCAACCATTGAGAAGTATGCCAATGTAGAAGTCAAGAGAGTAAGCGAAGTAGCAACCCTTAAAGGCTGTGAGCTCGTTATTGTTGGGACTCCAATTTACTACGAGAGGCCTCTAAAAAGCATTCTTGAGTTTCTGGAGAGACACTCTGCTGAGCTTGAGAATAAAAAGACGGCAATTTTTATTGTTTGCCTTGCAGCTGCATTTGGAAGTCTCGTTAGGTGGCACATTCAAAACCACTACATAAAACCCCTAATTAAGAGAATTCCCGGAGAGATCATTGATACTCTCGTGCTGAAGGGCGGGATTGGAAATGTAAGCGGAGGCGAAATAGAGAAGGCAAAGAGATGGGCTATCAGGCTTTTAGATTTTTGATCTTTTATCCAGAAGCCATAAGATAAACCCTATCAAGCCAACAAAGACAACCATTCCAATCATTGTTATCAAGATGTTGGTATACATTGCAAGAATTCTTGTAAGGATTATCAGGAAGGTCATTGCAATGGCAAGGCCCACAATTAGAAGGAGAGTCCCAAATTCCTCCAGTATTCTCATGGCTACCACCTAATATCAAACGGCACTTCTGCCCTCTCTCCTCTCTCAATTTTGTGCAGCTCTTTCCTATAAGCTTCTAAAGGCATGTCTTCTTTTTTTAACACGCGAGCAAATGTCAAGGGCTCTTTTTCGACCTGGGCAAAAAATTCGGGGTACCTCTTATCTCTAATCAAGTGATGATCCAAGATTATCTCGGCGTTTGTTTCTTTTATTATCTCATTAAGGTTTTTGAGACCAGTGTTCCAAGCTCCCTTAACCCTATAACCTTCGAGGTATGTTGGAGGACCTCCTGTGATTAATACATCCGGCATCTGCCTGATTATCCACTCTTTTGATGCTTTGTTCAAAAGCTGAATATCGCTTGCGTGGATTATTCTCTTTCTTCCATCGTCCACCATAACCATCACAACAAAGCCGAGTTTTGAGCCTTCACTTCCATGCGGAACGGCTGGAGAGAACTCAATTATGAACTCTCCAAAGTCAAAGAACTTTCCATCGGCATACTCGATTTTCTCTGCTATTTTTTCTGCCTCCTTAAGGAAAGCCCATGCTCTCTTTTTCTGGCTGAAGTTTATGTTCTCCCTAGGGTGCTTTATAAGAAGGATTTTATGAGTGTAAAGCTCCTTCGCTTTTTCAGGAGAAGAGCTTTCATAAATCCCCTCAAAGAATGGAGTGTGGTGATCGTAATGGTAGTGAGAAATTGTTATTATCTGGGCCTTTTTTGAATATTGCTGTATCCTTTCTCTTGCTTTTTGCAGGGCTCCAAGCTCTGCTTTGGCCGGGGGAAGAGAATAGCGTTTTGGACCTAACGCTGCTCCGGGATCGATAAGAATTCCTATCTTCCCAACCTCCAAAAACGTTGCAAGACTCCTAATGCCTAGACTTTCTGATGCAAGCGGAATAAGCTTCATAGAGTCACCCTAGGTTTTAAGCTTCTGAATCTCTTAAACTTAACTTTGAAGTTATAACTTAAAAGTTCTAACTAAAAATGCGCCTTAAAATCGCAAACTGACGTTTATTCCAGGCCCCTTCCTCAATAACTATAAGGAGCACTCCACTGTTTATCAGTGCAAAATCCTTTAATGCTGCTAAAAATTTCACAGTGGACTCAAAGCCATTGTACATTGACAAATACTCCAAGCAATCTATTATTACAATCCCTTCGACACCTTTTTCTTTTGCCTCTCTAAAGTACTCGCTTATCATCTGAGCCATGTATGGAAGATTCGTTGGGGAAAGCCGATCTTCTCGCTCTTCAGTGCTCAAATAGTAAGCTTTCCACTTCTCCGGAACATCTAAGCTTCTAACAAATGCCAGCACAGGATAGTCCCTGAGGTTCTTCTTTATCTGCTCATACTCTTTTGGAGTTATAAGCCTAGCCCCAGGTTCCAAAACAACTTTTAATTCCACGGGCTCCTCCTTAAAGAATAAAAACTCTCTGGAGGTTACAAGATTTATCATGAAAAATGCCATGCCTACGGAGAGCGCGGTGCCAAGAAGTATCCATACAAAACTAAGGTGTGGAAAACTCAGTCTTACTGGATAAAGAAGAACGAAGATACCAAATGCAATTGTCAAGATACCGAGATGAAGGCTATTTCTTCTCTTTTTACCCATCGCCAAGAAAACAAAGCCAGAAAATAGAAAGAATATCCCCGAAAGAACAACAAAGGGCACTTCAGCAGAAGAAAAACTATATGGAAGCCCCAAATGAATTAAGAGCATACCATAGAGGGCAAAGAGAGGAGGAATAATCCCTACTAGCTCCAGCTTTATTGATGTTTTGATGTCCCCATACTCCTTGAGGTATGTCAAACCCCCGTATACCAAAGTCCCAGAGAAGAGAGAATAAAAAAGTGCAACTTCTTCTTTATTTCCTGTATAAAATGCCACCTGCATTAGGATAAAAAATACCCAAGCAGCTGACCAGAGAAGGAGGGCCTTTATTTTGTGCTTTAGATATGCGTGAATAAGCACTCCAAGGGTTCCAGTGGCTATGAATACACCCATAACACGAACAAATAAAGTCAGATATTCTTCATTCATAATGACTACACCATATTTGAAGCAATTCACAATTGAATATAAATGGGAGTTAATAAAGTTTTCTTTGTCGGCTAAGGAAAAAGATTTTTAATCCCATTTTCTTTGGATATTATCGAGGGCCCGTAGCTTAGTCTGGACAGAGCGTCGCCCTCCGGAGGCGAAGGTCGCGGGTTCAAATCCCGCCGGGCCCGCCATTTATTCTCAACAAACTAAGAACTCTCTAAAGACAACTCCCTCCTTGTGTGTTTGCTTGAATGCCTTATCTCGTGAAAGCCTCTCCCTTCAGGGCAGAGAGGAGGTCAGCTTTGTTACTCTTCCTATGTCTTTCAGCTTTGGAGATTCCCAGGGGGCTACAAAAGTTATGGCCTTCCCTCTTGCCTTCCCTTCTAGTTCTGCCAATTCTGTGAACGTAGGCTTCCGGGAAGGAAATTGATAGGGTGAATATCTAAGATTCAAAACCTCAAAAGGAGTAATGTATTATGTATATTACGACAATTCCCAAAGCTCCCTTCTGCCGGCTAAACTCCTTGTGGTTAGGAGGGTGTATCTAATCAAACGCTCTCCGTATTCAGTCCTGCTAATCGGCATTGGTGGTGCATTTTTAATTGTTATCGGTTCCGTTTTTGCTTTTAAGAGAAGTACAGTTCTTCAAAAGAGATTTAAGAAAGGTGATGAATTATACATGGTGGCTGGAGTGAGAAAGATACTGCCCATATTATTAGGACTGTTGATTTTCGCAGCTGGATGCACTCAAACTTCCACTACAACTCCAATCACAACTACTCAAAAAGGAATCGACTTCAGCTCCTACAACAGGGGAGAAATAATCCAAAAATGGGTAGAGATATTCAATACCAAAACTGTATATGTAAGCGAGGGCTATGAAGAGCTTGCAAAGTATTACTTCCTAAATGCCCAGATAAAGAGCAAAGATGAGTTTGAAAGTGGTATAGCGATACTATCTCCAGAAGATGCAATGGAACTTCTTAGAGGAAAGCCCATCGTCACAACTCCAAGGGGGTATTTTGGGTATGTGATTTATAAGTCCGGAATTAAATTCGCGGGTGGCGAGATTGGGGCGATAGTGGCATACAAAGAAAATGGCAGAGACAGGCTCATTTTCACAGGAAACGGAAAATCTGGAATAGGTGCAGCTTTGGAGTTTGCAAAAGAGCTAAAAGATGGAAGAAAGCTAAATTCCTCCCTTGTATTGAGGAGAGGGGACTTTGAAGGGGTAGTCGTTAAAGTGATAGGAGATAACGACTGGGATGGAGTAAAAGACAACGACGAATATTGGCTTCTGAGGGAAATATATGTGGAAGAGCCCTTTATCTACAACTGGAGAGTTGTTAAAGAAGAGAACATAACTGTAAGTGGAGGTTTCATAAGGCTTGTAAATGGTTCAAAAGTGTATATAAGAGCTCTTGGCTTTAACGTAAGCGTTAAGATCAAAGGTCCAAAAGATGCTCAAATAACTTACGTAATTGAAAACATAAACCCTCAGTTCGTCGAATATCCGAATGATGCCAAGATAGGAGAGACCTGGATAGAATTTACCACAAATGGAGACTTCTCGATAACTCCAAGAGACGTGGAAAGCTTTACATTTCTGACATTTGGGGATCACAGGCCCGGAAGCGGAACAAAGCAGCCAGAGGTCTTCTTCAAGATAAGAGACCTTATGAACGAAGACGAAGGAGTGTTTATAATTGACACAGGAGATTTGGTTTATTCGGGAAAAATCGAAGAGTGGGCAGAGTTGTTAAAGGTGTGGAAGTTTAACAAGCCGGTGTTTGTTGTTCCGGGAAATCATGAATATCAAGGAGAAGGAAAAAACATATACCACAAGTTCTTTGGGCCGACGGATTATTCCTTTGTTCTTGGGAAGTATTACTTCATCTTTGCTAACGACGTTAAGAACAACTACAAGCTTACATCGTCTCAATGGGCGTGGCTTGAGAAAGAGCTTAAAAAAGCCAAAGCTCTCGGCAAAAGACCGATTATAGTTATGCATGCCCCTCCAATAGACCCCAGACCTGAGGGAGATCATGCCATGAACCCAACAGATGCCAAGGAACTCTTAGATCTCATGAAAGAATACAACGCTTTTGGGGTCTTTGGGCATATCCACCTATACTGGTACGGAGAAAAAGATGGCGTAGAAATGATAATAACCGGTGGCGGAGGAGCACCGTTGTATGCAAAGCCCGATAAGGGAGGCTTCTACCATTACGTAAAGATAGTTGCCGGAGACACTCTAATTGTAGAACCCGTGAAAGTTGAATAGCTTTTTCTTTTTCTATATATTCTATATAGTTCACCGTACTTAACTATATTCTATTGCGGCAAAGTATTTATAATGTAGTATATGTAGCCTGCCTTGGTGATGAAAAATGATCGAGCTGCTTGGTAATCCATGGCTGTTCATTACAATCGTGGTCGGTCTTTTCATGGCTTGGGCAATAGGCGCAAATGATGCTGCGAATTCTATGAGCACTGCTGTCGGTGCTGGAGCAATAACTCCAAAGCAGGCAGTTTTAATCGCGGGCGTGCTTGAATTTACCGGTGCTTATCTTTTTGGAAAAAGCGTTACGGAAACGGTAAGAAAGGGAATAATCGATGTCTCTCAAATAAGCGATCCTAATGTTATTGTTTATGGTTCTATTGCCGCCCTTCTTGCGGCCTCCCTGTGGCTACTGTTTGCCTCAAAGTTTGGATTGCCGGTATCAACGACCCATTCAATCATAGGCGGTATCGTCGGTTATGGTATAGTATATGCCGGAACTTCAATAGTGAATTGGGGCAAAATAGCTCAAGTTGTTGCGAGCTGGATACTCTCCCCAATATTTGGTGCAATAGTCGCATTTGTCGTCATAAAACTTGTCTCTAAAACAATACTCCAGCAAAAGAATCCAATAGAGAGCGCCAAAAAATGGGCGCCTGTGTGGATAGGGCTTGCATTTCTCGTTATAGGCTCAATGTTTTATATAAAAGTCATGCATGGAAAGTCCCTCTTTATTGCAGTGAGCAAATATGGAGTGGCAACTGGAATTGGAGCTTTCTTGATAAGCTTTGCACTTTTGAGAAGGAACTTCAAAGCAACAGATCCATATTGGGGAGCTGAGGCAATATTTAGAAAAGTTCAGGTGCTAACATCTGCCTATGTTGCCCTTTCTCACGGTGCAAATGACGTTGCAAATGCGGTTGGGCCGGTTGCAGCAGTTTATGCAGTGGCAACTATGGGCTTAGCTGGAATGAAAGTCCCAGTGCCAAGATGGGTTTTAGCCATGGGAGGTTTGGGAATAGCGATAGGAGTGGCAACTTATGGATACAAAGTCATGGAAACAGTCGGAAAGAAAATTACCGAGCTAACAAACACAAGAGGGTTTAGCATAGATTTCTCCGCTGCAACAGTGGTTTTAATAGCCTCTTGGTTGGGGTTGCCGATTTCAACCACACACACAGTTGTGGGAGCTGTTATAGGTGTTGGTCTTGCGAGAGGAGTAAAAGCAATAAACGAAGAAGTCGTCAAAGATATAATAATCTCATGGTTTGTCACTGTGCCCGTAGCAGCCATGATCGCGGGACTTGTGTTTAAGATACTAATGGTATTGGGGTGAAAAAACAATGCAGGTTTGGACAAAACTATTTGCTAAAAGCCCATTTAAGCCTTTAATAAAGCACGCTGAAGTGGTTTTGGAGACTGTGGAGACTCTCGAGAGGGCCCTTGAGGCATGGGAGAGAGGAGAATATGAGACCATGAGAGAATATGCAAGGAAGGTAGACGATCTTGAGGACTTTGCCGACAAAATCAAAGAGGAGATAAGGGACACCCTAAGTTCAAAATTGTTTATGCCAGTTAATAGAGGAGATATTTTGAGGTACCTTCAAATGCAAGATAAGATAGCTGATGCTGCTGAAAACACTGCGAAGTGGCTTCTCGTTAGAGATCCAAACAACACCCCTGAAGACCTAAAGGAAGAGGTGAGAGGTTTAATAATGAAAATGAGCCAAGAAAGCATTAAGGCAGCAAAACTCGTCTATGAAGCAATAGTTCAAATGGACAAGGTTATAGAGAGCGGTTTTGGAGAAAAAGAAATCGAGAGGGAATACGAAATAATCAAGGAGATAGAAAGTGTTGAGCACAAGATAGATGAACTCGATACCAGGTTCATGGAGGTAATCTTTAAGAACTCTACCAAGTTGGAATGGGGATTGGGAATGTATCTTCTCAACATTGCAAAAACACTAAGCAACATCTCGGACAGGGCAAAAGATGCGGCAGAGAGAATAAGATTGATGATGAACAAGTAAGTCCCTTGTTTTTTCTCTAATTCTCTCAACTTTCAAAGAAAAGTGAGAGAAGATCTCAGATGGCTATCATGGTTGAAGTCATTTGTATCTCGGGCATCTTCCTTATTCTCTCTGTTATGAAGTGATCTAGGTCTTTGAGTGTATCGGTTTCAACCTTAACTATGAGGTCGTATTCTCCATAAACCACATACGCCTCCTTTACTTCAGGATATGTAAGAAGTTTCTCCATAACTTCCCTTTCCTTTCCAGCGGCTGTCACCATCAAAATAAACGCCGTCACCATAGCTTACCACCAATAATATTTGGTTTTTTTGGGTATTTAAGGTTATCGGCATCAACAAGGAAAAAATGACAAATTAGGGGGAGCTAACTATTCCAAAGATAAAGCTCTTAAGACGTCCTTCGAGGGTACATACCTCTTTGGCACCTGACCCTTACAGTCTTCTTTGGATCTATCAGCCGAGTTATCCCAACGTCCAATAGAAGACTCCCGAGCATATACACGTACACACCATCAGGTTTAAAAATATCCTGAGCAATGTTAATTAAACTATCGGGGAGAAAAATGCTCGACTATCTCATAACTCAGGAAGAACTTGAGAGGTTCCAAGATTTTCTTGGAGAAAGAGGCATTAAGTTAGAAAAGTTCTACTCCAAAGGAACAACCAGCTTAGTTTTTATTGGAAATGTGGAGGGCAGAAAAGTCATTATAAAACTTGAAAGGCCTGATTCGCCAAGAAAGAACTTCAAAAAGGAGGCAAAAATCCTGAGGCTTCTTGAAGGGAAAGAGATAACCCCACGCTTAGTTGACTATGGGGTTTTTGAAGGAAAGGAATTCTTAGTTAGGGAATTTGCTGAAGGTGAACCTCTGCTTTACTCAACTCCCCAAAAAAAGCATATTCTTCAGATACTCGAAAAAACTTATCAGCTCGATGTTCTAGGTATTGATCACGGCCAAATACAGGGAGGAAAACACGTCATAATTGGAGACACTGTTTGGATAATTGACTTCGAAAAAGCAGGCTTCAGGAAGCCAAAAAACGTAACTTCCACCATGGCTATGATATTTCTTAACGATAATGTTATTGCAAAAAGGGTTCGGGAGAGGTTCCGCTTAGATCAAAACTTCTTAAACTCATTAAGGGAGACACTGAGGGAGTATAAAAAGACGAAAAACATTGAAAAGCTCAAGAAGCTACTTTCTACTCTTTAATCTGTCCCATCCCCATATTGATAAGGGAATCAAAAATGCCGCGGTGATGAGTCCTATTCTTGGATCAATGAGGTACTCAAAGAGAAGGATTATGAAAATCGTTATCCCTATCATTACAAACAAATCCCAATCAAAAAGCCTAGATTTTGCAAGAATGTTCATTTCCCTGGAGATATAAGCGAGATACAGGGGAATTCCCAAGGCAGCGATTGCTACGCCAACATAGCTTCTAGACATGATTGAAACAAGAAGACCGATTAAAAGTATCCCCAACACAGCATATTCACTTCTCATGAGGTATAGATCATCAATTAACTTTAAATAATTTAGGGCCTTGTTATATTTAGGTAATAACGTTATGAGTAAAATCGAATGGAATGAAAACACATTTTCTAAGTTTGCCTATCTAAGCGACCCAAGATGAAAAGAAAACAACCTTCGTAAGACCAAACGAAGAAAAGAAACTGTAGAAGTCTGGCTTTATGACCTGGGCCCAATGAGTGGAAAGAAAGTCCTTGAAGCAAAGAATATCTTTGACATCTTTTTTAAGCCTTGCCCTTCAAGACGGCGCTCAATTGTTGTTAAAGAGATTAGAAAAAGAAGTCATTTAAACTTTCTCAATGCCATTTCGGCTGCAACTGTAATAGGATCTATTGTGGGACTTATTGGAGGAGCATAGGCAGTTTCTCCATAGGCTATATCTTCCACAGTGGCCCCTTTTTGAGCGGCAAAGCTTAGGGTCATTATTCTGCCCCACACTCTCTCTCCGCCGACTATTTGGGCTCCTATTAGCTTTCTATCTTCTTTCCTAAAGATCAGCTTCACAGTTATTGGCTTTCCTCCAGGATAGTATTCCGGCTTTGTTGAACCCTTGAATTTGCCCACGATAATCTCAATCCCCTCTTTCTTTGCTCTTTCTTGAGTTATTCCAAACGTTCCAATTTCTAGGTCGAAGAGTTCAGTTATAGCGGTGTTGAAAACTGGTCTGAACTTTACATCTTTCCCAAAAACGTTTTCCGCCGCTACCTTTGCCATTCTAAGTGCCGTAGTCCCCAGTTGGCTTAGAATCCTATTTCCTGTAACAGCATCAAAGACTTCGGCACAATCTCCGATGGCATATATATCGGGATCGCTTGTTCTTAGGTATTCATTGACAACAATGCCCCTGTTAACTTCCAATCCAGCTTTACGAGCAAGATCAACGTTAGCCCTCACACCGGTTGCCACGAGAACAATGTCTGCTTTGATCTCTTCTTCCCCTATCTTAACCCCTTTCACTGGATTTCCAAGGATTTCACTTACTGCAACACCGAATTTAAACTCTATTCCCTTTTCCTCAAGATGGGACTGGACTATTGAGGCTATATCCTTATCAAGCATTGTTGGGAGCAAATGCTCAAGGAGTTCGACAACAACAACTTCCAGTCCAAGCTCTCTAAATGCTACGGCCCCCTCAAGCCCTATCAAGCCCGCTCCAATTACAACTGCTTTTTTTGGTTTTCTCTCTTCAAGATATGCCTGGATTTTCTTTACATCATCCATTGTCTTTAAGGTAAAAACTCCATCATTTTCCACGCCCTTTATCGGAGGGACAAATGCTTTAGAGCCAGTGGCGAGAATAAGCTTGTCATAAGGCACTTCTCCTTTATCTGTAATCACAACCTTTCTTTTCCTGTCTATCTCTTTTGCCTCAGCGCCCAGCATCATCTGAATTTTTTGCTTTTCATAGAACTCCATCGGAAATACGATAATGTCTTCCAGCTTTGGAATCTTTCCACTTAAAACAAAGGGCAATGCACATGGAGAATACTGCATTGTTTTTTCTTTCCCTATCACAATTATTTCTGCTTTTCTATCGAACTTTCTTGCAAAGAGTGCAAAATTACTTCCGGCTGTTCCAGAACCAATAACTACTATTCTCATGGTATCACCAGATGAGAGAAAAACTGAATAATATAAAAAATTTGTGAACTCAAGGTTCAACCAAGGTCCCCTTGTGCCTACCCTTTATCGCATCGAAAAGATTTCTTGCGTCGTCTTTGCCGATGATTAGGGTTCTTATTTTGCCTCTTTGAATGAATTTGGCAGCTAGGGCATCGACGACACCACTTCCTCCCGCTTTGCTTTCACTCTGCATAGCTATCTCTACAAGCTTTTCAGTAGAAATCTTCTCCAGCTTCTTTGCGTTTGGATTCTTTTTGGGATCACTATCGTAAACCCCATCAACATTTGTTATAATCACCAACAAATCTGCTTGGAGGTATTCGGCTAAGAGAGCTGCAACTGCATCTGTCGTATGACCTGGATGTGTTCCGCCCATTATTGGTATTTTCTTGAGTTGCATTACTTCCCATGCTTTTCTAAAATCACTTACCACAAATGGATACGCTTTCTCTCTGAGTGCCGCTATTAGGAGCATTGCATTGGCCCTTGTTATATGTATTCCGATGTAGTCTTTGAAAGTTTCATTTGGAGTAAAAGCCTTCGCTGCATGGATGTATTCTCTTGCTACTTTTCCTCCCCCGACAACTACGGCTATTTCGTGATCTTCGCTAATTTTTGTCAGTTGATATGCAATCTCCTCTATGAATTCAACATCAGGTTTATCGGGAATCAGAACAGACCCTCCAATGTCGAACACGATCCTCATGGTAACCCTCCTTAAGTGAGACTGTTTGCTTTATAACGTTTTCTAAAAAATAAAAAGATACTGTCAGGATAATTGTGGCATCACCTCCTGAAACCATTCAGTAATATTGCCAGGCGGCCCACCAAACCGAGAATGACGCCGAGCAAAATTATACCAGAAAGCAAACAGAAAAACAAACCTGTGAACCCTACGCCAGTCCTTACTCCTGAAATTATTCCAGAAACGCTTCGTCCGCTCCTTAACAGTCCTAAACCAGCGTTCAATAGTGTTCCTCGGCCCGAAAGTTACATGAACAAAATCCAGTCCCAGAGACTTAAAAGCAGACTTGTACCACTTTGCCCCATCAGCCAGAAAAACTGGCCGCCCCTCACAGGATTTCAAAACAACCAGAAGGAAATCCCTGGCAATCCACCAGTTCCTGGTTGTTGTAATCCAGACTGCAAGAACTTCCCTGCTTTCAACGTCAATGGCAACCCAAAGGTATCTTTTCTCCCCGTTGATTTTTATCACTGTCTCGTCAACTGCGATGAAGTTTCTCTGTTTTTTGACTGCGAGGAGTTTTGGCTGGTAGATTGCCTTTGCGAGTTTTTGGACTGTTTCCCAGACTGTTGTGTGGCTGATTTCTAGGATTTCTGCGACTTGCCGGTAGCTGAGGCCTCGCAGGTATAGTTCTGCTGCTCTGATTTTCTTTTCTGGTGGGATTTTGTTGCGACGAAAGGGTTTTAAGGCTGAGATTACCCAGTATATTATGGTTTCAGCCTTCATGCTTCCCCCTCTTTTTCTGAAGTATTGTCAGTAACTTAAGCCTAACGCCCCACTGCTCATCCTGACAGTATCTAGTT